>ERZ1740072.87-NODE-87-length-48451-cov-9.011633_pt1 | contig 48451 bp, 46 predicted proteins | sample MGYA00581733_ERZ1740072 | MGnify/ENA primary metagenome ERZ1740072 (study PRJEB43018, sample SAMN04849741) | marine metagenome | isolation source: floating plastic debris | place: Pacific Ocean | collected 2008-08-30 | study: EMG produced TPA metagenomics assembly...
GTCGGTCTCCAAAACCGAATGTCGGGGGTTCGAGTCCTCCAGGACGCGCTGAGCGGTTGGCATAAGTTCTGCCTGAAGCATTAGATATCTGCCATATCCAGAACTGCTGTTATTAGCAGGGGAGCATTACATAGTTCCTGTTTGGATACGGTTCGAATCGCTTACAAGGAAGAGGGGTAACCCTTGTCCTTTAAGTAATGTGCTTTAGGTAGAATTTTTGCTTGGGTAGCTCTAGATTGATACGTATCGATCTGACTCGATGTAGCAAACAAGGAAGCTAATGACGTGGTCAAAAAGGACGCTAAGAAAGTAGTTGAGAAGCAGCCAAGCGACTCCTCTGACTCGTTTGACGCAGGGTCTTTCGTTAAAGGCACTCGCGAAGAGCTGAGTAAGGTGGTCTGGCCCTCCAGACAGCAGCTGATCAGCGAATCTGCAGCTGTAATCTTGATGGTGGGTGTGTCTGCCACACTTATTTACTTAGTGGATAAACTCTTTGGTTGGGCTTCTAGACAGGTGTTCTAATGACTTACGCTTCTGACGATCCAAACTATACAGCTGACGGTGAAAACTCTGATGTTCCCCAGGAACCCAGAAAATCACAGTCGCGCTGGTATGCCGTGCAAGTAGCCTCCGGGTGCGAGAAACGCGTCAAGCTCAACCTTGAGCAGCGCGCCATTACCCTGGATGTTGCTAGTCGTATCTTTCAGATTGAGATTCCGCAAACACCTGCGGTCAAATTGCGTAAAGATGGCAGTCGTCAGAATATCGAGGAAAAGGTTTTTCCTGGATATGTTCTTATCCGAATGATTTTGGATGATGACGTCTGGCAGGTGGTCAAAAACACCCCCCATGTCATTAACTTTGTCGGTGCCGAACAGCGCCGCGCCACTGGACGTGGGCGAGGACATGTTAAACCTATGCCTCTAAGTCGGGCTGAGGTCGAGCGCATCTTTAAGCAGACTCAAGAACAGGCACCCGTAGTCAAAGTTGATATGGCTGAGGGTGACAAGATCTTGGTATTGTCTGGTCCGTTTAAGGACTTCAGTGGCGAAGTCATTGAAGTCAGTCCTGAGCGGAGCAAACTTAAGGCATTGCTATCGATTTTTGGCCGCGATACCCCCGTTGAGCTGGAATTTAACCAAGTGCAAAAAGAGAGTTAATCAATGGCGAAGAAGGTAGTTGCGATTATTAAGCTGGCAATACCGGCTGGGAAAGCGAACCCTGCACCGCCAATTGGTCCCGCCTTGGGTCAGCACGGGGTCAACATCATGGCGTTTTGCAAAGAGTACAACGCTAAGACCTCTGACAAAGCTGGACTGATTGTTCCGGTTGAAATTTCTGTATTTGAAGATAGAAGTTTCACGTTTATTCTCAAGACGCCGCCAGCCTCCGTGCTGATTAAAAAAGCGGCCAAAATTGAGAAGGGTTCTGGTGAGCCAAACAAAACTATGGTTGGCTCAATTACCCGTGCCCAGTTGCAGGAAATTGCCGAGATGAAGATGCCTGACCTCAACGCTAACGACGTTGAAGCAGCCATGAATATTATCGAAGGCACCGCTCGCAATATGGGCGTTACCGTATCTGAGTAGATTCAGAACGGGTTTTTTGAAGATACTTGAAATCAATATGGGGAAGAAGAGAGTCTTCGCTATCACCCCAAGGAGTTAACCGTATGGCAAAGAAAGTGTCGCGCCGCTTGAAGGAGCTGCAGGCAAAAGTACAGGACAAGCTTTATGAGCCTCTAGAGGCTATGCAGCTGGTTAAAGAAACGGCCACTGCAAAGTTTACTGAAACCATCGAGGCCCACATTCGTTTAGGAATTGACCCCAAGTATACCGATCAGCAGCTACGGACCACTGTGGCGCTTCCCAAAGGTACGGGGCAAGCGGTTCGAGTAGCGGTTATTGCCCGAGGCGAGAAAGTGGCCGAAGCCACCGATAATGGTGCTGACTTGGCCGGTTCCGAGGAACTGATCGACGAAATCCAAAAGGGCATGATGGATTTCGATATTCTTGTAGCTACCCCTGACATGATGCCCAAGGTAGCTAAACTGGGACGTATTTTAGGTCCTCGGGGTTTGATGCCATCCCCCAAGGGTGGATCGGTGACCTTTGACTTAGCCCAAGCAATTACAGACTTTAAAGCAGGTAAGTTGGAATTTCGTGCCGACAAATCTGGTATCGTCCACGTTATGTTTGGTAAGGCTGACTTTCCAGCTGAGGACTTATTGGTCAACATCAAGGCTTTGCAAGAGACGATCGACCGCAACCGTCCGTCTGGGGCAAAGGGACGTTACTGGCGCACAATGTCAGTAGCTGCTACGATGGGTCCTGCGGTTAGAATGGATATTAATGCACTACGCGATCTCAAGTTTGAAGACGCTGTTGCATAACTAAGAAATTGTTGACTAGTTCAACGGATAACAGCTTTGGAGATATTGTTACTGCTCTAGAAACGCTCAACAACCAAATAGGCATTCGAAGACAGCAGGTGCATTTTGCTTAATATCCTGTCGAGGTGCAGAGTGTGAGTGTTAGTAGCGCTTATCTTTGGGTCTCGGTGGTTAGCTGAGACCTTTTTAAATCTCAAAAATCATCTTCCTTTGAGTGACTTGGATTGGGTTAGAGTCAGCTATATTTTCAACCTATCCCCGAAATCAAGGAGGTGAGATCCGAATGGGGAGAACCCTACAAAACAAAAAAGAGATTGTTGCTGAGCTTAAGGATCTTCTGAGTGATACGCAATCAATTTTTGTTATTGACTACAAAGGTCTGACGGTTTCTGAAATCAGCGACCTGCGTAACCGTATTCGTGAAAAGGGAGGAACATGCAAGATTGCAAAAAACACCCTGGTTCGCATTGCGGTTCAAGGCGATGAAAATTGGCAGCCTGTACAGGAGTTTCTCAAAGACTCAACTGCATTACTGCTGACTAAAGAGGACATCGGTAGTGTTGTTAAGGAATATAAGAAATTCCAGAAGGATACTAAGAAATCCCAACTGCGTGGTGGCGTACTAGAAGGAAAAGCTCTGACCAGTGCAGAAGCAGAAGCTCTAGCCGATCTACCTAGCAAGGAAGAACTTTACGCCAAGATTGCAGGTGCGCTTAATGCACTGGCAACGAAGGTGGCTGTGGGTGTCAAGGAAGTACCGTCATCAATTGCTCGTGGTTTACAAGCCTATGCCGATAAAGAAGGCGGTGGCGAATAATTTCCGACGTTGGTTTACGGTCTATTCATTTTGTAATTAATCAAGGAGAAATCCATGTCTGCTGCAACTGATGAAATTTTGGAAAAGTTAAAGTCTCTGACGCTGCTAGAGGCTTCTGAACTCGTTAAGCAAATTGAAGAAACGTTTGATGTAAGTGCAGCTGCACCTGCTGGCGGCATGATGATGATGGCTGGCGGCGGTGCTGCTGGCGGTGGTGAAGAAGCTGAAGAGAAAACCGAGTTTGACGTTGTTCTTGACGATTTCGGCGGCAACAAGATTGCTGTTCTTAAAGCTGTTCGTGCCCTTACTGGTCTCGGCTTAAAAGAAGCTAAGGCGATGGTTGAAGGTGCTCCAACACCTATCAAAGAAGGTATCTCTAAGGATGATGCTGAAGCTGCTAAGAAACAGCTTGAAGAAGCTGGCGCTAAGGTTTCCGTTAAGTAGAGAACTAGAGCGACTAGTCGAGGTCTGTGTCCCTAGCCAATTGTTCCTGATGCCACCTTTCGGTTAGGACGTGGGTATCTGCTACTGGTTGTAAGCTATCAGACCTGAAGCTAAAACGTTTTGATTCATGTCAAAAGCCCTGCTACTTTCTGGTAGTGGGGCTTTCTTCACGTAATAAGAAGCGTATGACTCCAGGGGCAAAATCTTTCTGAGGGTTGTACTACTGGCAACGATGATTACGTGATGTGAACGCTGTGGAACCCATAGCTGATGCCGAGAGTCATCTGTAGTAGATTGCTGCTACCAAAAACATCAGCGCATATTAAGTGAAATCGATAGTCAATTAGGCTGGGTTGATGTTTGCCAGTTGTTGATACGGAACGTCTTCTGTCTACTATTATGCAAACGCTTAAAAATTACAAATTTGAAATCATTTTGTTTTTGTCAACCTTAGGAATTTTGGGAGCTTTCTTTCTGGGGATTTCTGGTCTGCTTTCTCCTAAAGGGGCTGATGTTTCTATTAAGTCGGGAACAAATTCGTCGAGTGCGAATAAAGATTCGGCAACACCTTTATCAACGCGACTGAGCGATGGCGCACAAAGTTTATTACCAGACCCTTCAGCTTTAAAGAAGCAGGGTTTGAAGGCCTACGCTGAAGGCGACTATGGGACAGCTATTTCGGCTCTAGAAGGGGCTCTAAACAATAATCGCAACGATCCTGAAGCACTTATCTATTTGAACAACGCCCGTATCGGTGGTCAAGCCGCTCACACGCTGGCTGTGATTGCCCCTGTGGGTGACACCAGTGAAATTGGTTTAGAAATTTTGCGGGGCGCGGGGCAGGCTCAAACAGAACTTAATCAGCTGGCTGGTGATAATGGGATACCGATCAAAATTCTGATTGCCAATGATGATAATGACCCTGATATTGCCAAATCTATAGCTGCTGAATTAGTCAATCGATCTGAAGTTTTAGGTGTTTTAGGGCATTACAGTAGCGGCGTTACGTTAGAGGCCGCTACTGTTTATGACCGGGGCAAACTACCCATGGTCTCTGCTATAAGCACATCGGTGGAGCTATCTGGGCTGAGCCCCTATGTATTCCGTACAGTTCCTAGCGACAGCTTTGCAGCAGCGGCGTTAGCTCGCTATATGATTGATGACCTCGATGCTCAAAATGCTGTTCTTTATTATGATTCCAACAGCGCTTATAGTCTCTCCTTAAAAAGCGAATTTGCCACATCGGTCTTTAGTGACGGTGGCGAGGTGATGAACGAATATGATCTCGCTGATAGTAGTCTTGATGCGGACCAGCAGGTTGCCTTAGCTAAAGAGCAAGGGGCGGATGTGATTATGTTGGCCTCTAGTACCGATACGCTAGAGCCGTCTTTGGATGTGATGGTTGCTGTCAACCAAGAAATTCCCTTGATTGGGGGAGACGATCTTTATCATCCTAAAGTTCTAAAAGATGGGGCAACAGATGCTTTGGGGCTAGTAGTGGCCGTTCCGTGGCATGTGCTATCCGATCCAGATTCTCAGTTTGTGGCGGGATCGCGTCAAATTTGGGGTGGAGATGTGAGCTGGCGTAGTGCGATGGCCTATGATGCGATCGCAGCCTTAGGGGCCGCTCTTCAAGAAGCCCCTAGCCGTGAAGGTGTTCGTAGCGTCTTACGCAAAGACAATTTCTCAGCCGATGGGGCCACGGGCGAGGTGCACTTTTTGCCTTCGGGCGATCGCAACCGGGCGGCACAGCTGGTGCAGATTCAAGCCGGCGAACGGTCTGGTCTTGGGTTTGACTTTATCCCTGTTGATAATTGAAGCTGCTCGAACATAGTCGAAAAAAGCGGCTTATTCCGTGTCTTCAAGTGCAGGCAGTTCTGAAAACCAGAAAAAGTCAGCCAGTTCAGGGGCTGTAGCATCAGGATTAAGCAGCACGCTGTAGGCGATAAGATCGTCACCTAAACGACGCGCAACTCGATTAGGAATGCCAAAATCAAATACGACGTGCCCTTCGCCTGCTAGCACAATCACCTGAGTCTCTGGAGAGGCTGTGACATAATCTGCTACTGATTCGGCCATGGTTTCATCCCACAGCACCTGGGCGGCAAAGAAATTTTCAAAGCTGGGACCGCTGTTGCCATGGCCGCCGTGGTGACCAAATACTTGGGCCACCATCGCCTGATAATTTTCATCACTGGTGTCAATGTCAGCAATGGGGGGAATATATTCGAGATCTGACCCGGTCAGACTAGATAACCCTTCTCTAGCTACTTTCCGAGTGATTTCTCTGGGGGTGTTGAGGGCAATCAGCGGAATTTGATTAGTTTGGGCATAGCGCATGATGGGGGCATATAGCTCCCAGTCAAATCCCCAACGTGTCTCATATTCGCTTTGCTCTACTAGCTCTGCTTCAGTGATTTCACCAGCAATGTATCGGTCGAGCACTGGCTGAAAGGGGCGCTGAAACATTTCTAGACCAATGGCAATGTCGCCACGGGTCTCATGCATCGCGGTGATGATTTCTAGCTGGGCGATATGGTCGGCTTCATCTGTGTGAGTTTCTCCCAGATAGAGCACGTCTGCTTCAACAAATTCAGCCAGCAGCTCTGAGTGGGCCTGGGACATATTCTGGGCGAGCTGGGGCGTCTGTGCGATCGCATCCCCCGTCTCCACCATCCCTGAATTTGAAAAAATATGATGACGGCCCAGGCTAGCTCCAACCACCAACAGTGCTCCACAGCACCCCAATAACCAAACAGATTTCACAACCTAGACCTATGAATAACGCTAGTTTAGCCGTAGTCTAGCTCAGATTTTTGGCAGAAAGTACAACAAACCAAGACATTGAATACTTCTGAGGGCGCTTGCCAGAGCCGAACGCAAACCGATAGGTTAAATTCAGTCCCTATCGCGCTGCCCCCCTATGTCTGCCATTGTTGCTGCTACAACCATCACACTGCCCAAAATGGGATGTGGCACCTGGGCCTGGGGTAACCGCCTACTGTGGGGCTACGACGAAAGTATGGACGCGAGTCTACAGCAGGTATTCAACTACTGCGTGGATAGCGGGGTCACCCTGTTTGACACAGGCGACTCCTACGGCACGGGCAAACTCAATGGCCAAAGCGAAAAGCTGCTGGGGCAGTTCTACCAAGCCTACACCGGTCCCAATAAAGAAAATATCTGTCTAGCTACCAAACTGGCCGCCTATCCCTGGCGACTGACCCGAGGCATGATGACCAAAGCCGGTCAGGCGTCAAAAGCACGCATGGGGCGTCTGGATATTGCTCAAATGCACTGGCCTACAGCTAACTATTTTCCCTGGCAGGAAGGCCCTCTTTTGGATGGTCTGGCCGATCTGTATGAGCAGGGGCTAGTTAAAGGAGTGGGGCTATCCAACTACGGTCCTAAACGACTGCGCTGGGTACACAAACGATTTTGCGATCGCGGTATTCCCATTACATCGCTGCAGGTCCAATATTCGCTCCTGTCCACATTTCCGGTGACAGAACTGGGTCTTAAAGACGTGTGTGACGAGCTAGGTATCCAGATGATTGCCTACAGTCCATTGGGACTGGGGCTGCTAACGGGTAAGTATGATGCCAATACGCCTAAGCCTAAAGGAATCAGAAACCTGTTATTTCGACAGCTGCTACCGGGTATTCAGCCTTTGCTTGACTGTTTACGAGAAGTGGCGACAGAACGAGACAAAACTATGGCTCAAACAGCTCTAAACTGGTGCATCTGTAAGGGAACGACGCCAATTCCGGGAGCTAAAAATTTAGACCAGGCTAGACAGAACATCGGCGCGCTGGGGTGGCACCTTAGCTCTGCAGAACTTGAGGAGTTAGACCGAGCCGCTGCCAGCTGCGACAAGCAGATGGTGCAAAATATTTTTCAAACTCGGTAAGCCTGCACCCTTATTGAGTTTGTGTTTATCAATGAACCATAGAAGACGAATACTCTTCACAGTCGGATTCCGCATATTTCACCATGAGGTAGTCCGGGTTCATAGGGAACCATAGAGATACGTAATTTCAAGGGGCCAAAAACCACTAAACCGGGTACCTGGCCAATTGGCTAAGAGCGTTTCTCCAGTTAAATCGCGATCAAGTCAGGATAGCCATTGGCTATCCTTTTTTTTGCCTACAGCCATCCTTGCTCTTTTATTAACCCAATCAGTTTACGTTTGCGGATGTGGGCGGAGATTATATTTTGGCTGTAGCGATACCAGGTGGAGTTCTGGTCCTGAGCCCGATAGGCTTGATGGACCCGCTGTAGCCACTTAATCGCCAAATCGTAGTCTCTGGCTTTACCCGCATCCATAATTGTTTCAGCTTCTCGTTTAGCCAATTTGATGACCCAGTCGCTGTGGCTGGCGATGACAGCGTCCATTACTCGCATGACTAGCTCAGGGCGGCTGTGGCTGTAAACCGATGGGGCAACAGTTGCGATCGCATCCTCTACTAGCTCCTCGTACAAAAAGATATCCAACTTAGCTTCCCGTGCCACCCATTCCTCCGTATCTCGGAGGTAGGTCAATAACTCGGCCCTGGTTTCCGGCCAGTCCGAAGCCAGAGATTGGACTATCTGATACTCCTGCAGTGACGGTTTGGCCCGAAAAGCAACGACCCTAGCCTCCAGTGCTGTCTCCAACTGATCCAATCCTTCTGCCAGTTCGCTAGTCCATACGGCAAAGTCATATCTGCCCACGGACTTTTCAGCTTCAAACCGCAGACCCTGAATAGCAATATCCAAAGCCTGGGAAAGTTGGCCCTGGTCTCTCAAAATTTCTGCCAAGGCTTTAGCCTCTGGCATCGTTGTCATGACCTCAGTAGCCTCTTCAACGGCTTCATCGGTGCGACCTAGCTGCCCTAACATGGCCAAATACTCTTTCATCTGACCCTCAGCCTGAGCCAAGTACAAATACTCTTCGTAATGTTCCCGCCGCTGCAAGATCTTCAGGCGGATCTTGCTAAAGCTATCAGCCCAGTCAGGGGAGGCACCTGACCAAGCCCCCAGGTCTGAAATCTCTCCCTGGAGTACACGAACTAAAGGAGGATAGTCCCAGCCTTGACGTAGCGCTTCGAGAGCCATGGAAAAACTACCCAATTCCGTTTGCCATTCCTCCAGCTTTTCTTGCCACTCCAAAATCTCGTCAGTGGTCAGGTCCGTACTCAAAATAGCTTCGGTCCAGACCACGTCCAAATCCAGACTAAACTCATCTGGCCTCATCCCGAGCATGTCGTACACCTCGCCCCAGTAAGAAACACACGCATCGGTGACTGCTTCCATAACAGCTAGAGCATTGTGGCCATCCTCCACTTCAGCAAATGTCAGCGCATCCTCTGCTATTTCATTTAGTTCATAAATAGGCTCGTCATCCTCGCCCCCATATTCCCAGTGCTGAACCGCAGTACGAATAATTTCGCGCACCCGTCGCTTATAGACGGTCTGATCAATACTCGTTTGGCGCTGAGGTCGTTTAGACGTTCTAGCAGCTTGAGTTGGAGATGGCTGAACTGAGCGACTGACATAAAAATCTACAGACTCGATCAGCGCTGGGTTTTCTTCTACCAGTGCTTGCACCAATCCTTGAGTTTGCACCAGATTAAGTGAGTCTAAAAGCTGAGCCAGTGTAGATCGCTTTGCAATAGTATTCGGCTGTTTGATGCAAGCGATTAGCGTGGCGATGATGTGCTTGCACTAGCCCTCAAAAGAATAGGGACAGGTGCAATAGGCGTTAGTGATACCGCCATCGTCAAAGTCAACCGTGATGCGATAAGGTAAGGCCTCATTACCTTCCACTTCGCCGTGCAATGTGTTTTGCCGCTGGGTCAGCGATACCACCGCTCCCGATTCCTAGTAGCTTTGGCCCTGCGAAAAAGATTTATCCGTCGCGTAGCGTTTGATGGTGGACAGCGTTATCTTTGGTAGTGTCATCAACCTATAGATTGGGTTAAATCCATAGACACCCAATGTTGCAGATATTATGAGCTAAATGGGGTGGCCTCAACAGCTATCTAATAAAACACTTGATAGCGTTCGTACGATCCTATAAGGGGAATTAGAGGCAGCGCGATATATTGGCTTGCCCACGTTTTGTCTTACGAAGTGCTATTGGTCAGCTTGCTGCAGGCTGATTGTTAGCTAACGCCGCTAGAAGTTTGCTATGTACATCCGGTGAGGACCCAACGACTACACCGGGCCACTGGTAGTTCTCACATTTGTTCAGCTCAGGTAGCTCATTTCCCTGATGGTCTGTGACTATATAGCCCATTTCCTTGGCCATCCAGCTGAGCGCGCCGCCATCAATAAACTTACCGGCCGCCAAAATTGCGCCACACAGGTCACCCGTGAGCAATCCGTTAGTGTTTGGAATGGGCACCTCGCGAGAGTAGCCCGGTTGAACGCTGATTACGTCAAACTCTTTGCGCAATGGCTCTGCTAGATAGTCCATCGTCCAGCTAAGGATGACCTGATTTTTGGGGACGTCTATTTTGAGAGGCTGGCAGCTATCAAGATCGTCAGCTAAAGAGCCAGAAAACGTTCCTTGACCGCGCAGGCTGTAGTAAAACCGATTTAGGGCAGGGCTTAAGGCAATCACCGCTTCAAACCCATCGGCATTGAGCACGGTGAGAATAATTTGATAGTTGGGATGGCCATCCATATAGAACCGAGTGCCATCAATGGGGTCTAGGGTCACCAGATAGTCATCCTGGGGACCTAGCTCAATGGAGCGAAAATACTTGGTGTTATAGGTTTGGGCAAATTCTTCGCCATAGAATCGCATATCTGGAAACAGCGACAGCAGCGTGACTTCCATAAACGTCTGAATCGAGAGATCCGCGTCCGTTAGTGCCTCGGCAAAGATATTATTATCTGCGGTTACTTTGTCTGGTTGGAGACCAATACTGGCTTGAATTTTAGTGGCATAGCCTGCGGCTATTTTTAGACTGGGAAGTAGAGCAATTAAGATTTCGCGGGGGGTGGGCATAGGAAGGAGGGATGAACGGCTGTGGGTGCGGCGATGTGTCAGTGGTGGCAAATGATTCGTACCATAAAAGCTCTGGTTACGCCGTCGTTTTACACTACATTCCTCCGCAACTAAACCCCGCTGCCCATGGATGCATCTAAGGCGGCCGCGACGACATAGTGGTTTTCATCTTGCTGCAGCTGGGTTAGTAGGTCCGTTGCCTGAGGATGGTCGCAGCCGGTTAGAGCGGTTGCTGCCCGCCAGCGATCGCGCCAAATTTCACTCTGGGCTAACTTGGTTAATGTTGCCAATGCCTGAAGCTGCAGCGGTGACGCCAGCACCTGGCGTAGGGCTAAAATAGCCGTCTCTTTAACGGTCTGAGTCGGGTCTTCTAATGCCTGTAATGAAACATCCAATAGGACCTCAGGATGGTTGCTCTCTTGTAGAATGGCCAGCACCGTTTGGCGTAGCAGCCAGTTGTCATTGGCTGCAAACATCTGTACCAGGATCGGAATAGACTTATCCCCAAAGTCGTAAATAGAGTTGGCGACCTCAGCCAGCACGTTGGCATCGGTCTCGGTGGTTACTAACTCATACAAGCTATTAAAGGCGGCTTCATCGGGGGCATGGTTGGCAAACCCCATCACGGCTAGACGCCGAAGCAAAAATGATTCTTCTTTAGTTAGCTGCTGTTGTTTCGGTACGGCATCGGCAGCGGGATGTGCTGCCAGTGTATTGAGTGATTCAATTCGAACATTTAATGCGGCGTCTCTAAGGTCATTTTCTAGCGTGTTAAGTTCATCGGGGGTCATGGCATTGGGGTGGAGGGTGAGACCTCTGAAGCGTTAGCCTATATAAAGCCGCTGTGGCTCTTGTTAGCCCAGCGACTAGATAGGTTCACTCTCATTCTCGACGATGACGGTATGGATGTTCAAATAGCGGCTTATCATAGCCTGCGATGGTTGTTGCGTCCTTTTGTGCTGAGGGACGTTGCGATCGCAACCCAAGGTCTCAACCATCTGCCTCAGCGTGGAGCGGCTATTCTAGTTTGCAACCACCGCTCTGATACCGATGGCCTGCTGCTGAGTCTGGCCCTACCGCGCTATATTGCCTGGATGATAGCTGACTATATGACAGCCGTACCGATTACCAGTCAGGTACTACAGCTAACGGGCATGGTTCCAGTCAAAACTGAAGGCCGTCCTACGCCCTCGTCAATTAAACAAGCATTACAGCGTCTGCGTCAGGGAAAACTGCTAGGCGTTTTTCCAGAAGGTGAGGCCTATATTTTTACCAACGACTTTGACGCACCGCTCGCTACCCTACAGTCCGGCTTTGCTCACCTGGCCTATACTACTCAAGTACCTGTGCTTCCGGCCATGATCGTCCCCAAAGCCGAGACGTTAGAGCCCATTACGATTCCATCTGCAGTACGACCACACTTAGAGCAGCATTACGACCTTACCCAAATTCGCTCCATTGCTCGCTATCGTGCGGTCGATGTCAGAATCGGCAAAGCTATTTCCCTAAAGCCGGTCGCTCGTTTAGAGAAACATGAGCAGGTGGGCTGGCTGCAGATGCAAACTCGGCAGGCTATGCTAAATCTGCAGTAGCGGCTAGGCACCCTGTCAAACCAGGTCTGGAAATGTCGCTTTAACAGCCGGGTGTACTAGCTGATGGTTGACCACGTTAAGACCTTCCGCCAGCGCTGGGTCGCTCTCTAATGCCTTAAGCCCTTGGCTCGCGAGGCTAAGCACGTAGGGCAGCGTGCTATTGTTAAGCGCCTCAGTGGCGGTACGGGGTACGGCCCCAGGCATATTGGGGACACCGTAGTGTAGGACGCCGGCCTCGACATAAATTGGCTCGCTGTGGGACGTAGGGCGTACCGTTTCGATGCAGCCACCCTGGTCTACGGCGACATCCACAATGACAGCGCCTGTGGGCATGGTTTGGACCTGCGATCTCGACACCAGTGTTGGCGATTTCCGTCCCGGTACCAGCACCGCCCCAATCAACAAATCTGCCTGACTCACCGCCATTTCGATATTGGCAGAGTTGCTATACAGTAGCTGTACTCGCGAGCCAAACAGTTCTTCTAACTGATTTAGCCGGTCCAAATTAATGTCAATCAGCGTTACTCGCGCGCCCAGACCCACGGCCATTTTGGTGGCCTCGGTGCCCACAACACCCCCACCCAGCACCACCACATGACCGGGATTAACACCTGGAATTCCCCCCAGTAAGACACCACGCCCCCCCTGCTGCTTTTCTAAAAATCTGGCCCCAAACTGCACCGATAGCCGGCCAGCGATGATGCTCATGGGGGTGAGCAGCGGACGCTGGTGGTTTTTCTCTACCGTTTCATAGGCAATGGCCGTAACCCCGCTCTGGATTAGTGCCTCTGTTAGCCCACGACTGGCCGCCAAATGCAAATAGGTAAATAAGAGCTGCTCTTTTTGCAAATAGCCATACTCTTTGGGCAAAGGCTCCTTGACCTTGACTACCATGGCCTGCTGCCACGTCTCAGCTGCTGTACCAATAGCAGCACCAGCCTGCTGATAGTCCGTATTACTAAAGCCAGCACCTACACCCGCATCATTTTCTACTATGACCTGATGCCCTTGTTCTGTCAGCGCTCTGACGCTGCTGGGGCTAAGACCTACTCGAAACTCTAGATTTTTAATCTCTTTAGGAACACCGATCTGCACAGGTAACGCCCTCGGAAGTCAACACGTTCAAAACAAGGTACTGTTTGGGCCCAAAGCTAAAACCCGTGGGACAAACGTTACAGACTAGCTTAGCGCTCCCATAGAAACAGCGCGTTGACAGACTATGGTCAAGCCAATTTAGGTCAATCATCTAAACGCATTGACGAACTCTCCCTTTGATAGTGAGAATAGACAGGTATAACGCAGCTTTAAAACCGTGACTGATATTAAGCCTCCCATAAGTCCCAAACTCGAACGTCCCAAAAAGGGATTTAACGAATATGCTGAGCAGCTCAACGGTCGCGCTGCTATGGTGGGTTTTTTGATTTTGATCGCCATTGAGTATTTCACGGGACAAAGCATCGTTTCACTAATTGGCCTTAAGTAGGCAAACAGAAAAGCCATCGACGCAACATTGTTGGGGGCGTCCATGTCATCGGAAGACTGCATGCGCAGCCTGTCTTCCCCTGTAAAACTGGTATCAAAGTTCAAACGAGCCCGGTACTCGAAAGTAACTTCATCAGAATCATCGGGTCCAACAAAGGGAATAACCAGCTGGCTGTCTAACTGACTTTTAAGTTTTAGTCGTCGTCGAAAATTGATTAGCTTCTAGCCCAGCGACATCGGCTTCTAAAGTGTCAACGCGACTGCGAATCGTCACAAGCTCGGTGGCAAACTCCTCTTGCAAACGACCAAAGTACCTTAGGTATCAAAATCATCAATGTGCATAACTTTTACGACCACATCTAAACAGGCATTTAGACAGGCTAACGCATAGCGAGTCATGGCTTGATTGCCTCGGAAGGAGCGATCGAGATAGCCCTCAGCGATATTCTTCTACTAAACGCCGGGGTGCCGTATAGGCTTAATCAGACGGCAACACATCGGACAGCCCAGAAACAGTGGTCAATTGAGCCAGATTGAAGCTAAGTATCTCTGAAGCGTAAACGACCAAAAAAAGGTGAATGGTAAAAACCATCCACCCCCTTGCTAGCCGGAGCAAGTTTGTCGGCTATGCCACGGCAGCTAGCCCGAAGCCGGGAAGCTGCCGTGGATGTTTTAAGCTACTTGTCGCCTTCTTCTGAGAACTCGGCATCGATAACGTCGTCATCACCGCCGCCACTGGGGGCTTCGCCGTCACCGGCAGCACCTGCATCTGCCGCTGCCGCTGCTGCTGCATCTGCGCCGCCGTACATGTTGCTGCTAAGGGCGAAGAGTGCCTGCTGCAGGGATTCGGTACCCGCTTTGATCTTGTCAGTATCGTCAGATGCGATCGCATCTTTCAGACTAGCAATCTCAGTTTCCACTTTGGACTTGTCGTCATCGGAAACTTTGTCACCTAGCTCACTCATTTGCTTCTCAGCCTGGTAAGTCAGGGAGTCAGCTTGGTTCTTGACATCGATCTTTTCGCGACGTTCCTTGTCCGCAGAGGAGTTAGCCTCAGCGTCCCGTACCATCCGATCGACTTCGTCATCAGATAGGGTGGATGCGCCGGTAATGCTGATGGACTGCTCCTTACCGGTGCCCTTATCTTTTGCGGTTACGTTTAAGATACCGTTGGCGTCGATATCAAAGATCACCTCAATTTGAGGGACGCCACGAGGAGAAGGAGGAATGCCATCTAAACGGAAGACACCCAAGTCTTTGTTGTCGTTGGCCATTTCCCGCTCACCTTGCAGGACATGGATTTCAACATTAGTTTGACCGTCTACAGCCGTGGAGAAGACCTCAGATTTCTTGGTAGGAATGGTGGTGTTTCTGGGGATGAGCTTAGTCATAACGCCGCCCAGGGTTTCTACACCCAAAGACAGAGGAGTTACGTCTAGGAGCAAGATGTCTTTGACTTCACCAGCCAATACACCACCCTGGATAGCTGCGCCAATGGCCACAACTTCGTCAGGGTTAACGCTCTGGTTAGGCTCTTTACCTAGAATTTTGGTAACCAGGTCTTGAACCGCAGGAATTCGAGTAGAACCACCTACTAGAACGATCTCATTGATGTCGCCTTTGGCTAGCTTGGCATCGCGAATTGCATTCTCGACAGGAACGCCACAGCGGTCGATCAGGTCAGAGCACAGCTCTTCGAACTTAGCCCGAGTCAGGGTGAGATCCAGGTGCTTGGGGCCGTCTTGAGTTGCGGTTATAAAGGGCAGATTAATCTCTGCTTGAGTCACACTGGAAAGCTCAATTTTGGCTTTTTCAGCCGCTTCAGTCAGACGCTGCAGAGCCTGCTTATCTTTACGCAGGTCAATGCCTTCTTGGGACATAAACTGCTCAGCCAGGTGGTCTACGATCTTTTTATCAAAGTCGTCACCACCCAGGTGGGTGTCACCCGATGTGGACAGTACCTCAAAGACACCGTCGCCCACTTCTAAAATAGAAACGTCGAAGGTACCGCCACCCAAGTCGAAGACCAGAATAGTTTCGTTACTCTTCTTGTCGAGACCGTAAGCCAAAGCTGCAGCGGTGGGCTCGTTAATAATCCGCAGTACTTCTAGACCCGCAATCTTACCAGCATCTTTAGTAGCCTGACGCTGGGAGTCATTAAAGTAAGCAGGAACGGTAATTACTGCCTGAGTGACCTGGTCACCAAGGTACTTACTGGCATCATCGGCTAGCTTGCGCAGAACCTGAGCAGAAATTTCCTCAGGGGCAAACTGCTTATCGGCGTTGGTACATTCGATCTTGACATTGCCGTTGATGTTAAGAACGTTGTAAGGCACTTCTGAAGACTCGTTGCCCACTTCGTCATGACGACGGCCAATAAAGCGCTTTACTGAATAAAACGTGTTTACTGGGTTCATCACCGCCTGACGCTTGGCGATTTGGCCTACGAGGCGGTCACCGCTTTTGGCATAGGCAACGACCGAAGGTGTGGTGCGAAAGCCTTCTGCGTTGGCGATTACAGTGGGCTTACCCCCTTCCATGACAGCAACTACAGAGTTTGTAGTTCCTAAGTCGATTCCAACTACTTTTCCCATATCAATCAATTGCTCCGGCGTAATAGTCGCTTTTAGCTAAACTTTGCAAGCTTAGTTTCTTAAAAGCTCATTACTATAGTGCTAATCCAAAGCGATTCTCTGAAGGGGGGGTTACCGAACGCCGGATTTCGGTTGTGGGGCGGGATAACCTAGCATTGCCCTATGGAGCTGCCTAAATATGCTCGTCTAGGTCAAAGTCTACGGTCTGCTCTGTTTGGCAGTAGTCATTGTTGTAGGAGTCTTTTAGACCCTCAACTAAACTGTAGCGCGGGGTCCATTCTAGATCTTGCTTGGCTTGATCGATCGACGTGAAAAAGTGCTGTACGCGCATGGGAAATGCCTTGCGCTTGCCAAAGTCAAACTGGCTGGGGTCATAGTGATGAATATCTGGAGTCGGCTTGCCCATGGCTTCGGCACAGGCTAGGGCCAATCCATCAAAGGTGACGTAGCGTTCCCCTGAAATGTTGTAAATCTGTCCGATAGCTTTGGAATTACCTAAGACCGCTACCATCGCTCGGGCTAGGTCTTCACAGTGACCCAGCTGAGTAATCGCTTTGCCATTACCGGGAATTGGTAGCGGTCGGTTATGAGTGAGCCGATCAAAAAACCACTTTTCAACCGGGTTGTAATTCTGAGGTCCATAGATGTAGACCGGTCTAATAGAGGTAAAAGGAATGCCCTGCTGCACCAGGTAGTCTTCGGTATGATGCTTGCCTTTGTGACGACTGTTGGGATCAACTGGGTCGCCTTCAATATGGGGCATCTGCTCGCTCTTTAGATAGACACCGGCTGAGCTGACGTAGATAAACTGCTTTACGGTGCCGTCAAAGAGGTCCACTAAAGGCTGGGTGTCGCTCAGCTCGCGACCATTATTGTCGTAGATGGCGTCGAAGGTTTTGCCAGCCAGGGCAGATTTTAGAGCGTCGGGGGATTTGCGATCGCACTTCACCACTTCCACTCCCTCAGGGCTCGGACGATTGCCTCGATTAAGCAGCGTCACCTCATGTCCTGCTGCTAGCAGTAAGCGAGTGAGATACACCCCAATAAATCGTGTCCCACCCATCACCAAAATTCGCATAGCTGCCCCCAATACCCCAGAGAAAATCCTGTCTATCTCAGATCTTATGAAAAACTGTTGCACAGGCAAAGCCACCCACCCTGAAAAATCCCTCAAACTTCACTGACACCAGAAAAAATCAGTCAACATAAAATTTTCCGATTTTCATATTTTTAATCTATTGAAACCATACTCAAGAGTAATGCTCTCGATTTTTGTAACGAATTCGTTACAAAAATCGAGAGCCAATATGTCAATTTGTATCGCATCTACAGCTGTATCCCTAGTCAGCAGGGATTTTCTGATACAAACACAGTAGGTTTCAAAACCTACTCAGATGTTATGGAATGTTTCTCATTACAGTAGCCACTTCACTTTTGTAAAGCGTTTTTGTAAACGCTTTTGTGATTGCTAGAGCGCTCACGATCCCCTAATGAGTCCGACTGGTAGCCACATCCCTTTTAGGGGTGATCACGCTAGGCGGCAGTCATCACCAACGATTGCAACAGAGAATACACAGAGGAAGGAGTCAAACTGCATGTTCACCAACGTCAAGCCCACCGTGAGACACATCTCACCCGAGAATCTTGGCGAACGGTCTTTGATGAAAGTGGTCTACGTCGTATTAGAGCCACAGTATCAAAGTGCTCTGTCAGCAGCTGTCAAATCCATTAACGCTAACAATCCCCACATTGCAGTAGAAGTTAGTGGTTACCTGATCGAAGAACTTCGCAGCAGCGACAACTATGAAGCCTTTAAGAAAGATGTCTCTGAGGCCAACGTCTTTGTCGCCTCTTTGATCTTTATTGAAGAACTGGCTGAAAAGGTTGTCGAAGCTGTTACCCCCTGCCGAGACACTCTTGACGTCGCCGTGGTTTTCCCATCCATGCCCCAGGTGATGCGCCTGAACAAAATGGGTAGTTTCTCCATGGCTCAGCTGGGGCAGTCCAAAAGTGCCATCGGCGAATTTATGAAAAAGCGTCGCCAAAAACAAGGTGGCAGCTTTGAAGACGCCATGCTTAAGCTTTTGCGGACGCTGCCAAAGGTTCTCAAGTATTTGCCGGTCGATAAAGCCCAAGACGCTCGCAACTTTATGCTGAGTTTCCAGTATTGGCTGGGAGGTTCTCCTGAAAACCTGGAGAACTTCATGCTAATGCTGGCCGACCGCTACATGTTTGGCGATAAGGATATCGAAGGCGCTCCTGACAAAATGGACTATGAGGAGCCGGTTACCTATCCCGATACTGGGATATGGCATCCCTTAGCTCCTTGCATGTACGAGGATATTAAGGAGTATCTCAACTGGTACAGCTCCCGCCAAGATTTTCCAGCCTCCCATAAGCGAGACAAAGCTCCCTGTGTCGGTATCGTGCTTCAGCGTACTCACCTGGTTACAGGGGATGAAGCACACTATGTTTCGATGGTCCAGGAGCTTGAGTATCTGGGGGCACGGGTTATTCCTGTTTTTGCCGGCGGGTTAGATTTCTCTAAGCCTGTAGAACAGTTTTTCTATGAGCCCTTGACCCAAGAGCCTGTTGTGGATGCAGTCGTATCCCTGACGGGGTTTGCTCTCGTAGGTGGTCCGGCTCGCCAAGATCACCCCAAAGCTATCGAGGCGCTTCAGAAGCTCAATCGTCCCTATATGGTGGCGCTACCTCTGGTCTTTCAAACGACCGAAGAGTGGGAAGACAGTGATTTAGGGTTGCATCCCATTCAAGTTGCTCTGCAGATGGCAATTCCTGAATTGGATGGAGCGATTGAACCCATCGTGGTTTCTGGTCGTGACGGTATGACCGGTCGCGCTATCACCCTACAAGACCGAGTAGAAGCGATTGCCCAGCGTGCGCTCAAATGGGCTAACCTCCGGTGCTTGTCCCGGGCGCAGAAAAAGCTAGCCATCACTGTATTTAGCTTCCCGCCTGATAAAGGTAACGTTGGTACGGCTGCCTACCTCAATGTCTTCGGCTCTATTTACCGGGCCATGGAAGACATGAAGGCCGGAGGCTACACCATCGACGATATGCCCGAGTCTGCAGAAGCCCTCATGTTAGAGGTGATCAACGACGCTCAGGCTCAGTACAACAGTCCTGAACTCAATATCGCCTATCGCATGTCGGTAGCTGAGTATGAAAAACTAACTCCTTACTCAGAGCGGCTTGAAGAAAACTGGGGTCCACCTCCAGGAAATCTCAACACCGATGGTCAAAATCTGCTGGTGTACGGTAAGACCTACGGCAATCTGTTTATTGGAGTGCAGCCCACCTTTGGTTACGAAGGTGACCCTATGCGGCTATTGTTCTCCCGCTCGGCTAGCCCCCACCACGGCTTTGCCGCTTACTACACGTTTCTAGAGAAGATCTGGAAAGCCGACGCAGTTCTGCACTTTGGTACCCACGGTTCTCTAGAATTTATGCCGGGTAAGCAAATGGGGATGTCGGGACAGTGCTATCCCGACAATCTGATCGGCAGTATCCCTAATCTCTATTACTACGCTGCCAACAATCCATCTGAGGCTACCATTGCCAAACGTCGCGGCTATGCCGAAACCATTAGCTATCTCACTCCTCCTGCAGAAAATGCTGGTTTATACAAAGGACTCAAGGAGCTAAGCGACCTGATTGGCTCTTACCAGGGTCTCAAAGATGGGGGACGAGCGGTTTCTATTGTCAATGCCATTATTGAGAAAGCTCGACAAGTAAACTTAGACCGCGACGTTGCTCTCCCCGAGGTAGAAGACGCCAGCGAAATTAGCAAGGAAGACCGTGACACCCTCGTCGGCAAGATTTATATCAAGCTGATGGAAATTGAGTCTCGGCTGTTGCCCTGTGGTCTTCATGTAATTGGTAAACCCCCCACAGCTGAAGAAGCCGTAGCCACACTGGTTAACATTGCCGGTCTAGATCGTGAGGAAGAGGGCTTTAAGAGTCTTCAAAGAATTATCGCTGAGAGCATTGGTCGCGATATTACCGAAATCTATAACAACAGTGACTTGGGAGTTTTAGATGACGTGCAGCTGCTGTACGAAGTCAATGAGGCTACTCGCGCTGCCGTTGGTGCCATTGTGAATGAGCAGCTAGACGATGAAGGGCGCGTCTCTTTGAAAACTATGCTGACGTTCTTCAATTTTGGCAAGCGTAAGGATCCATGGATAGAGGCTCTCCACAATCTTGGTTACAAGAACGTGGATGAAGATGCGCTTAAACCTTTATTTGAGTACTTACAGTTTTGCTTAAAGCAGGTTGTTGCTGACAATGAACTGTCCTCTTTGCTCAAAGCCTTAGATGGTGAGTATGTGCTGCCAGGACCTGGAGGTGACCCTATTCGCAACCCGGATGTATTGCCCACCGGTAAAAATATCCATGCTTTAGACCCTCAATCTATTCCGACGACAGCCGCTGTTCAGTCCGCTAAGGTGGTGGTTGATCGGCTGCTGGAGCGGCAGCGGCAGGATAATGGTGGACAATATCCAGAAACCATTGCCTCTGTTCTATGGGGAACAGACAATATCAAAACTTATGGTGAGTCTCTGGCGCAGATGCTCTGGTTTGTTGGTGTCAAGCCTGTTCCTGATGCCCTAGGCCGAGTCAATAAGTTGGAGATTGTACCCCTCGAAGAACTGGGTCGGCCTCGAGTTGATGTGGTCATTAACTGTTCTGGTGTTTTTCGCGACCTGTTTGTTAACCAAATGGCACTGCTGGATCGGGCTGTGAAAATGGCAGCTGAAGCGGACGAGCCAGTGGAAATGAACTTTGTTCGTAAGCATGCGCTCAAACAGGCTGAGGAAATGGGACTGTCGGTGCGCGAGGCGGCCACTCGGATTTTCTCTAACGCCTCGGGCTCCTACGCAGCCAATGTCAACTTGGCGGTTGAGAATAGCAGTTGGGAAGAAGAGTCTGAGCTGCAAGAAATGTATATGACGCGTAAGTCTTTTGCCTTCAACTCAGACAATCCGGGTGTGATGGATCAGTCTCGAGATCTGTTTGAGGCATCCTTGAAGACAGCCGATGTTACCTTTCAAAATTTGGACTCGTCTGAAATCTCTCTAACAGATGTTTCTCACTATTTTGACTCCGATCCGACTAAGGTGATTGGTCAGCTGCGAGATGATGGTAAAAAGCCAGCTTCGTTTGTTGCAGATACGACGACTGCTAATGCTCAGGTACGTACCCTCTCAGAAACAGTCCGTCTAGATTCTCGAACTAAGCTGCTCAACCCTAAGTGGTATGAGGGGATGTTGGCTAACGGCTATGAAGGTGTGCGTGAACTTTCTAATCGCCTGGTTAACACCATGGGATGGTCAGCTACCGCTGATGCCGTTGATAACTGGGTATATGAGGACGCTAACACCACATTTATTGAGGATGAGGAAATGTGTAAGCGTTTGATGGATCTCAACCCCAACTCCTTCCGACGTATGGTGACTACGTTGCTAGAAGTTAACGGTCGAGGCTATTGGGAAACCAGTGATGAAAATATCGAACGACTCCAGGAACTCTATGAGGAAGTGGAAAATCGTATCGAAGGCGTCGACTAGGTTACATCTGTAGTGAAGTCCATCATCGTTACCTGATTTCAGGATATCGCGGCTATCTTATGGCAACCAAAACCGTCAGCTCTAAACACTGGCGGTTTTGTGCTTTAAAGACTGACAGTGTTTTCTGCGAACACTTTTGAAAAGCCCTGGCTAAAAATATTTGTTGTTGAAATCTACCGCAGTTTAGAAAAATGTCGATGTGACACTTTCATTTACGGAACATATTTAGTTACGGAATGAAAATCATCCCTATAAGCTATGGCAAAAGTCCTAAGACATTGTGGTTCCTGTGTGTCATGTGGGCGCTTGGCTAGGTCAGACCTGGCTGATACGACCAGCAAGACCATAGACGTGTGAGGTAGTTAGATGAAACAGCGTTTATGGCATGCCTTAGTGATTACGTTGGGGCTTTATCTCTTATTTCTCTCTCAAGCGCTATATCAAGACGCTGGGTTGCGACAAGCTAAACCTGGTAATCAGTTTCAGAAAATATTTTCTCGTCTGCTGTTGTAGGCCTATTGAAGGCGTTACTGGTTGTTATATCAGGGTAATGCGCAAAACTTTCTAACTCGATCGAATTCTGGATCTTGCCAAGAATAGGCAAAATGGCTGACTGAAGTGATGTTGGGAGCCGCTTGTTGCAGAGCTGCCATTTGGGCCTCTAAGGATGGCCGATTATTAATAGCTTGGCCCCATACGCCTGCTAGTGCCGGGCGCACATTAGCTGCACTGTTTTGTCTGAGCACCATCTGCACATCTTGCACGATACAGCGGGTGTTGCCACAGATGCTGTAGGCCATGGGATGCCAGCTCATGGATTTGGAAAATCGATTCCAATGTTGTAATCGAGAGTCATACCCTTGGGCTCCAACGGGTTGGTTCGCTGTTGGGAAAAAAACCGCTCCTACAGGAATATTTTGCTGTTGTACAGGCTGAGCAGCGGCATTCAAAAAGTCAATCACCCCTTGTACCGCATGGGCAACGCTCAAGCGCCACAGCTCTAGCTGTAACGCGGGACGACGAACTGAAACGGGCACATCGCTGGTGCTGCCAGACTGTTGGCGACTCTGCCAGAGGGGTTCGACCTCATTGGGAAATTGCTGATCAACTCGGGTCAGGTCTCCTTCAATCAAATATCCTCGCTGGAGAAACTGTTGAATAAGTTCTCGCCCTTTGTTGTTTTGGGCTCTTTGCAGCAATGAGTTTTGGGCCGCGCTGCCATAAATCCAAAGATCGTTGACATTCCCCACTACTGAATTGCTACCGAGACCGCGTGGGTAGCGAATATAGTCGAAAAGGACACCGTCTGGCTGACGCTGCAGTACTAGCTGCAGCATACGCAGATAGTCACTCTGGGCCTGATAGCTATAGGGGTCGATAAAAATTTCTTCGGGATTGTTGCTACCGCCACGGCTGGCAAAGGCCGATGTTGTCTCACCACGACCGTTACGTGCTAGCACCTGCTGACGATCGCGACGCTGGCCGTAGGAGTAGCCAAAGTTCATAGTGAACATCCAGGCATGGACTTTGAGACCGCGTTTGTGACCGGCCGCGATCGCATCTGCCAGCAAATCTCGATCTTCGTAGCCACGCTGCTGCACTACACTGGGCCAAACTGTCCGATTATCGCGCTGGGGGATCAGCAGCTGACCGTTGTAAAACGCCTCAACATAGACTTCGGTGTAGCCAAGATTCACGATGCGGTCCATTAAGGCATCGAGTACACCGGGACGCAGATCACAGGGATATAGACGGATCCAGGTGGCCTGATCGCGGGGCCACTGTCGCTGACGACAGGAACGCAGTAGCTCACTGTGGCGTTTAAGTAAGTCAGCGTACTGTGCGATCGCAACTGCGTCTCCATTAGCCGCCTGTTGCCGTACCGCCTCCTTAGCATTGACCTCAGCCTGGGAAAGCTGACAGTGCTGATTGAGTTCTCCAACCTGAGCAATTGCCGGTATGGGACGATAAACCAAAGCTATTCCAGCTAATGCCAGCAACCCTCCCCAAATACGCTGGCTGCTGCCGAAACGCAGAAGATTTACCATGGTCTCTTACCACACCGATAAACAAAAAGACTGTCATTAGAACGCACCATGACCTAAGCCAGCTTTGACAAATGGGCCTGTTCTGCAACCCTCAAAAGCTGGCAAATTCTATCACCCTTTATGCCGATACTCGCATAATGTCCGTGGAATAGTGCGTTATGGTAACCGGCAGCGTTGTTCAATCCTTAGGCATTTCTCCTTCCAGATAAGGCTGCGATGGTTTTAGCAGCTCTACCAGCTTCATTCGCTGAATATACGGCCATCCTCCGTTCACCTCAATATCCTTTAGAAGATGATACAGACGTTGGCGATTTGTTGGCAGAGACTCCTGAAAAAGTGTTTCACAGATATCTCGATGGAGTGCTTCTAACTGCCTCAAAAGAGCCAAAAGGTCCTCACAGTCATTGGCTCGCTTCTGAGCTGCTGCCTCAACAGCCAGCCGAATCTCCTCAAGATCGGCACTTCCACTGTCAGGATGCCGATGCCCAGTATTTTGTTCGATATTTGAAGAATACAGTTCCATCTAGTTAATCCAACCCTGATATCACCAAAACCTTCTGCTGCCAACAGTTTAGCCCAAGCTAACCGATACACCTGCTGGACACAAGCATTCAGAGGGAAATCAATACGCTATGATTTGATAATTTTCAGCATTCACCGGGGACTCGTCCGTGTAAAATACTTTCGGGAAGGTTAGTTGACTATCCTAAGGGCGGCTTCGGTCAGACTAGTCAGGACGGCTTTTTAGATAGAAAGCTCTAGGAATCGACAACATTAAAGTAAGTCCCAAGTCGGTTATGTAACCACTGACAAATTTTCTTACATTAAATACTTTTTGTTTGAGGTTAACCATGAGGTATCGTGCCCTAATCGTTGCATTTCTAGCACTCTGTATGGGTGTATTGACAGCATGTAGCGATGCTCCTAGTGCTGACGGTGATACTCCCTTAACCTACGATCAGATTAGAAATACAGGATTGGCCAATAGCTGTCCCCAGATTTCTAGCGTTCGTCGTGGGGAAATTGCTATCGAAGACGGTCAAGCTTATCAAATTGCTGGTTTATGTTTGGAGCCAACCAGCTTCTTCGTCAAAGAAGAACCCGCCAACAAGCGTCGTGAAGCTGAGTTTATATCTGGTAAGTCCCTGACTCGTTATACATCCAGCTTGGATCAGGTGCGTGGTGCTCTAGAAAAAACCGAAGACGGTAGCTTAGTCTTCCGTGAAAAGGATGGCATGGATTTCCAGGCCGTTACTGTTTTACTACCAGGTGGTGAAGAAGTTCCTTTTCTATTCACTATCAAGGGTTTGGTCGCAAAAGCTCAGGCCGGTAGTAGTGCTGTGACATCATCCACTGATTTTATCGGTGACTACCGCGTTCCGTCCTATCGCACATCGAACTTTCTTGACCCCAAAGGTCGTGGCTTGACGACAGGCTACGACACTGCTGTAGCTCTACCGGCTGGTGGTGATACTGAGGAGCTGATCAAAGAGAATATGAAAGCCTTTGAAGTCGGCCAAGGCAGTATTTCCCTTCAGGTTGAGAAAGTTGATAGCGTCACTGGTGAGATTGCGGGTACCTTTGAATGTGATCAGCCTTCTGATACCGATATGGGAACCGCTGAGCCTTCAGAGGTGAAAATTCAGGGTCTATTCTACGGCCGTGTAGAGACGATAGACGCCTAGGGTATTTCCTTGGAAACGATCATCGTTAGAGCTGCTAGTTTTGCTTGCTAGATAGCTTTTAGCAAAAAAATGTGAAAGGGTAGATGGCTCTCCGGAGTTTTCTACCCTTTTTTACTTTAAAAATTGGCATCGTACGTAAAGTCACAATGAAGAATTAGTCCTCGATAGTCAGCTTTATAAGATAGCTCAGCGCAGACTTCCGTATATACGTCCTTGTCTGAGTAAGTTTTTGAGGAGTAGTCTGTCTCTGACGGTTTACTTTGCTCCTGTAAAGGCTGTGATTTGAGTCACTGTGCGATTGGAGTTGGATGTCCACTATTGGATCACCGTCAAACTGTGTCTTAGTCCGCTAATAGTTTCTGTCTTTCGTGGCTCAATCCTGCATCTACCCCAAGGGGGCATAGAGTTGGGCTTAATACATGTCAAAGGGGTTCCCCATGTCGTCATCAAAACTCAACAAAGCGCTCAAAAGCGAAACTCTAGAGCTACTCAATGATTATCAGAAGCATTGCTCACCGGAGCTGCGCAATAAGCTAGTTCAAATGAATCTGGGGTTAGTACGGCGGGAAGCTCATCATTGGCTGTACCACTCTAATGAAACCTTTGACGACTTGATGCAGGTCGGTAGTCTGGGCTTAATTCGAGCCATTGAGCGCTTCGACATGTCTAAGGGATATGCGTTTAGCTCCTTTGCTATTCCTTACATCCGGGGTGAAATTCAGCACTATTTGCGCGATCGCAGCGCTATTGTTCGGATTCCGCGACGGTGGCAGTCACTGCAGCACCAGTCGGCCCGAGTTATCCGTCAGCTGCAAGAAACGCTAGACCGCAAACCCACTGACCAAGAAATTGCTGACCGTCTTGAGATCACAGTTCAAGAATGGCAGGAAGTGAAGCTGGCTAGCCGTAACCGTTCACTACTCAGCCTAGATGCTCCCATTCAAGAAGAAGGCAGTAGCTCTGCATCATTGAGCGATTTGCTGCCCGATCCAAAGTATCGAAGTTTTCAACTGGCTCAAGAAGACCGCATTCGTCTTCAGCAGGGTCTAGCTCAGCTAGAGCGTCGTACTCGAGAAGTCCTGGAGTTTGTCTTTTTGCACGATTTGACACAAAAAGAAACCGCTGAGCGATTAGGAATTAGTGCGGTTACTGTCTCCCGTCGAGTAAAAAGTGGTCTAAAGCGTTTGCGGGACTTGATGGCTCCGCTGGAAGAAGACGAAAAAGATTTTGCCTAAATACCTATGCATTCTGCATAACTTGTCTTATACTTTGCGAACAAAAGTCCTTGGAGAATGTAAAGATGCAGCGTCTGCTCTTGGTATTGCTAATAACAGCTGGGGCAATTTCCCTGAGCGGTTGTGGGTTCTTTAATCGCGGCAACGACGCTGCTGAAGAGTCAACTACTCCAGAAGAGCAATCAGCTCAGACAGTGGAAACAGCTGAAGGACAGCTACCTACTGTTCCAGATGGAGAAGACTCTGACAGTGTTGTTGAAGCCACGCCAAATTCTCCCACAGTCGTCGCCCGAGATTTGATTCGGTCTACTGACCCTAACGAACGAGCAATTGGCGTGGAACGTACGCGCTCAGACCCGTTTGCAGGGCTGACAATTCCTCTCGTTCCACCTCAGCCGATTGAAGTACCTGGCACCACTGCTGCCAATGGCGGTGCTCAGACGGGCGGCGCAAATGGTCGCGTAGCTGCTCAGGGCAACGGCGGTGCTGCTGCGGGAACAACCTCTGCTCAAGCACAGGGGCGTCCGGGTGTCGAAAATGTTCCTCAGCTAGCGTCGGACCGCCCAGACATAGCTGCTCTCCCTGCAATTCCACAGCCCACAAATGCAAGAGCTGTTAGAGTATCGGGCGTCATCCAGGTTGGTGGGGAATCCTATGCCATTGTTAAGGCTCCCAATGAGGTCGAACGCTATGTAAGACCGGGTGAGCGTATCGCGGGTGGCAGCGTTGTTGTTAAACGAATTGACACTCGTTCCACCGAACCCCGTGTAATTCTGGTGGAGAACGGCATTGAAGTCGAGCGCTTAGTAACAGCCACTGAGGAGCCTGTTGAGGAAATCGATCCGGAAGCACCAGCTGAAGCGGTTTCAGCCATCAGTGCTTTACCGACCTTGCCTAGCCCTGGAATCTAGCGGCGGTTATCTAAAAAACAAAGTCTGAGGGTCGTGAACTGTGGTTTATGACCCTTTATTTATGGTTAGTCAGGCTAACTTCTAGCAGTGGAGCCAAAAGACATCCGCATCACAGGTTTTCTAAAGAATTATTTCTAAAATCTTCGATATGCAACAATTCTTAAATGCCTAGAATGTGAGTTCGGCTCAGAGGAGTAGTACCCTGATGAGAGGTAGCTTGCTGCTCGCATCGTTAATTGCTCGTCTTTGAACAAGAGAGGACTATTCATGGTTAAGCGTGGATCTAAAGTACGTATCCTACGGAAGGAGTCTTACTGGTTTCAAGATACTGGTAAAGTTGCTTCCGTTGACCAAAGTGGTATTAAGTACTCAGTTGTTGTTCGATTTGACAAAGTTAACTACGCTGGTGTCAACACCAACAACTTTGCTGAATCTGAGCTAAAGGAAGTCAAGTAAGTCTAACCATCTGGAGTGGCTTGGTAAGATTAGCGTAGTTGTTTGTCTAATATCCTTTGCCAGAACTTCCTGAGGTAGAAACTGTCCGACGAGGACTCAGTAGAGTTACTCTACGTCAACCCATTCGGGGTGGAAAAGTACTGCTAGATCGCAGTATTGCCCACCCCATTTCTATTGATGATTTTTTGCTCGCCATCAGGGGGGCTGAAATTACAGAGTGGCAGCGTCGTGGTAAGTATCTGCTGGCTGTTCTATCACGTCAGAACAGACCCGCTGGCTGGCTGGGCAGCCATCTGCGGATGACGGGGCAGCTTTTATGGGTCGAACGGTCTATGCCAGTATCGTCCCACTGTCGCGTTCGGCTCTTTTTTGATAGCGATCGAGAGCTTCGCTATGTGGATCAACGCACCTTTGGCCGTCTGTGGTGGGTGCCTCCCAGTCAGCGACCCGAACAGATCATGACAGGACTCCAGCGTTTGGGGCCAGAGCCCTTTGCAGACGAGTTTTCTTTAGACTATTTGCAAGCTTGGTTTGGCCACAGACAGCGCCCTGTCAAAAACGCTTTACTCGACCAGGCTATGGTGGCTGGTATTGGCAATATCTATGCAGATGAATCTTTATTTTTGAGTGGTATTCGTCCTAAGGTGAGATGCGATCGCATCTCACGCCCCCGGTTAAAACGTCTTCACACCTCCATTCAAAAAGTACTCATCGATAGCATTGAAGCCGGGGGCACCACCTTTAGCGATTTTCGAGATATCCACGGTACCAATGGCAACTACGGCGGAGTCGCCTGGGTTTACGATCGCGAAGACGAACCCTGTCGCGTGTGCAGCACTCCCATCAAGCGCATTAAGCTAGCTGGCCGCTCCGCCCACTACTGTCCCAGCTGTCAGCAATAAACATTACAGCCAACCCAAACAGGTTTAGCCCCTCTTGAGAAGCGATAATATAGTCATCAGTTAATTTTTCTTAGTAATGGCAATCAAAAAAGGTACCTTTGTCCGCGTCATCCGTGAAAAGCTAGAAAATAGCGTAGAAGCCACTGCAAGCGATACTCGATTTCCCGCCTACATCTTCGAAACCCAGGGTGAGATTTTAGAAATTCGCGATGACTATGCCTTTGTAAAATTTGGCCAGGTTCCTACCCCCAATATTTGGCTTCAGGTAGAGCAGCTCGAAGAGTTTAAATAAAACAATCGTATCGTTGCTTTTAGTGCTCCCTTAAGTCGCCTGAGCGCTCTAAAAAGTAATCGTACGTATTAAGAATACTTATTGCATATTCTCAAAATTCTGTAAATTTCGACACAATAGGGATATAAGCGATGTCCATTTTGGATATCGTGCAAGCCCATTTAGTGAACCGTCCTTGAGCGGCTAGCCGTTGATTAGCCTGTCTTCAAGCGGTTTTTAGGAGCCCCTATGGCAGTCGCTAGTCCATCCCCACAAGCGGTCGTCTCATCCGCCATCAGTATCCCCAAAATCACTATCGTTGGTGCGGGGAATGTGGGAGCGAGTCTGGCCCGTTGCATACTTTCACAGAATTTAGGCAATATCACCCTGCTAGATATTGTTGAAGGTCGTCCCCAGGGACTGGCGTTAGATATGGCCGAAGTCCAACCACTAGAGGGCTATAGCCATCACATCACAGGTACCAACGACTATCAAGACACCGCTAATTCTCAGATAGTTGTCATCACAGCGGGTCTACCACGCAAACCGGGACTATCCAGAGACGACCTGTTAAACGTAAACGGCGGCATCATCTTAGATGTGATGTCTCAGGCTCTGCGTTACTCGCCTGATGCCCATTTCATTTTGGTGACTAATCCTTTGGATGTCATGACCTATCTTGCCTGGCAGACAAGTGGCTTACCTTCCAGACGCATTATGGGGCAGGCTGGAGTGTTAGATTCCGCCCGATTTCGCACGTTTATTGCCCGGACCCTAGAGGTCCCACCTCAGGATGTATCGACTATGGTGTTAGGCGGCCATGGCGATCTGATGGTTCCTCTGGTGAGCTATACCACCGTTAACGGCATTCCCCTAACAGAGATGTTGCCTGCTGCTAAAATCCATCAGCTTGTGGAGCGCACCCGCCAGGGTGGTGCAGAAATAGTCAACTACCTTAAAGCTAGCGGCGCTTATTATGCTCCAGCGGCGGCAGCAGCGACTATGGTAGCCGCGATTCTTAAAAATCAATCAGCAATCCTTCCCGTCTCAGCCTATCTTGAAGGGCAATATGGTCTTAAAGATATTTACCTGGGTGTACCCTGCCGTCTAGATCGCAATGGTGCAGCTTCAATAGTCGAACTTGCTCTGACGCCAAAGGAACAAGAAGCTTTAGCAGCTTCGGCAAAATCAGTACGGCAAACGTTAGACAAAGCGCTAGCGTTATTTGAGATTTAGCCTGCGTTATTCATGCGCCTGCCGAAATTTTGCTTTAAGTCCCTGTTCTTAGGAAACCCAAGGGCGAGGATACTCACGCATCAGTCGTCTGACTTCTTCAGCATGATAGGAGCTACGAGTTAGGGGAGAGGAGACTACCTGCAAAAAGCCCATGGCCTCACCCACATGTCGCCACTGATCAAACTGCTCAGGTGTGACGAACTCATGGACACCCAAATGTTTCTGAGTGGGCTGTAAATACTGCCCAATGGTCAAAATATCGCAGTCTACAGCACGCAAATCTGCCATCACCTGCTGTACTTCTTCGTCAGTTTCACCTAAGCCCACCATAATGCCTGATTTGGTGTAGGCCCAAGGCGCTAACTCACGGGTCCGCCGCAGTAGTTCGAGACTCCGCGAATAATCACCCTGGGGTCGCACCCGTCGATATAACCGAGGAATGGTTTCTGTATTGTGATTCATGACCTCAGGTGCCGCCGATAGGATAATTTCTAAAGCATCCCAGTTGCCACACAGGTCCGGAATCAGGACTTCAATCGTCGTGCTAGGCGATAGCTTGCGGGTCTCCTCAATACACCGAACAAACTGACTAGCGCCACCATCTGGCAGATCGTCGCGGTTGACTGAGGTAATCACCACGTGGTTTAGCTGCATCCGGCGGACAGCTTCTCCTAGACGTAGAGGCTCGGTTGAATCCAAAGCTTGTGGCTTTTTTTCAAAGTCGATGTCGCAATAGGGACAGGCTCGAGTGCAGGCCGGTCCCATAATTAGAAAGGTGGCCGTCCCAGCATTAAAACATTCGCCAATATTGGGGCAAGAGGCTTCTTCGCACACCGTATTTAGGGCCAGGTCTTGCAAAATGCCTTTAACGTTGCCTACCCGTTCCCATTGAGGTGCCTTTACTCTGAGCCAGTCTGGTTTTACGGTCACACTAACTTTGCCTTTACGAAGAGAGCTGCAAGGGCAGACGATTTGAGAGCCCTAATGATTCTAACAACTTCGAGGTAAGGATATGGGAACGCATCCAATTCAATTTAGCGCCCATATTTCATCTCAAATCAGACCGGGCAAAATGGCGGTGATAGGTAAGATGGTTCTAGATACATCTGCTTAGTACCCCTTCGGCCCTAGCCTTTTCATTGATGCAAGGTTATCATCCCCTAGCTCGCAGTTTTGCTGTGCTGTGCATCAGCTCGGCCTTAGGTTTAGCCTTGTTGGAATGGCAAGATCCTTATGACTGGAAAAGATCGGCTCCAAGGTCTTCAGACATAGTTAGTAACCTAAGCGCCCGCATATCTATTATCAACGGACGTCGACCTCGGCTTCCAAACCTTCTTAGACAAACGTCTGAGATCCAGATTGTGGTTAGTCTAAACGACCGCAAAGTAGATGTTTATCAACGAGGTGAGGTCATTAAGCAGTACTTAATTGCCATTGGCCAAACTGAGTGGGAAACACCAGAAGGCAGTTTTAGGGTGATCCAAAAAAGCCAATATCCGGCCTGGCAGCATCCCATCACAGGCGAAGTTATTCCAGCAGGAAAAAAGAACAATCCTTTGGGCTCACGTTGGATTGGTTTCTTGTCAAGTAGCGATGGGGAAATTGGGTTCCATGGCACTAACGAGGAGAGCCTGATTGGAGAAGCGATTTCCCATGGCTGCATTCGTATGCTGAATGAAGATATCGAAGACCTGTATACCTATGTAGATATCGGTACCGAAGTTACCGTAAGGCGCTGATTGAGCCTGTATCGCTACCTTTCAACGTCACCTAATGTAGGTCACAGATGGGTAGTAAAGGCGACAGAATGCATCGAATCATTTAGCCTAGGTTGTAGAGAGTAAACAAATTTTAAGACGCTTAACACTGTTGGTCTGGTGTTTAGTGTGACGGTCAGTTGAATTCGCTTAACAATTTTTCTTTACCTAATGACTTTTGATCCAGCTTGGATTTCCGGAGTATTTTTATGGGCGCTGGCGCTCTATCTGATGTTTTCTCCCCTGGCAGTACGGCTAGTAGATGCTTTGGAACAACAGGCGATCGGGCAGCTCGGTTCGCTCAAGACCGCTAAGGAGCAGGTATCTAACCTGGCGGAGCTTTATGCTTCGATCGTGAGTATTTTGCCATTTGTCTTGGTGGGGGGACTGTCTAACTATTTACTAGATCTGAGTTTGGGGCACAGCTGGACTCTAAGTTTTGGCATTATTGCCTGTATGGGGAGCGGTGTGTATGAGCTAGGCCGTCGTGACGGTCAGGCTAATCAGGATTAGGCAAACCCTTAAACAGTCACTGGATTTTGACCGTAGAAGGGAACAACCTCCCGCCAGTTAGTATGATCATCCGCTTGCCAATGGGAGTGCCCTAGGGTGAGCAGAGACGGCACAGTTTTGGCTAAGCCTGCTCCGGACTCTAGTTGGATCTTGGTCAGAGGCTGTGACCACTGGGCTTGTCTTACATTCCAGTCGCTGGCAGGTAAGACACTGTCATTCAAGACAGATACCATGGCTTTGCCAGTCCAGCGGTAAATTGCACCATATACCGCACCCCGTTTGGCTGGCATTGTAATCGCAATATCTTTTACTGCTGAACTAGATTTAGAAACAACTACATTAGGCAGTGGTTCATTAGTCGATATGTAATGGTGAGCTACCGCTGCCAACGCTGAAATGCCCAAGAGTGAAATATTCAACTGCTGAGCCAGGGTACGTGCTGTCGTGACACCGATACGCGTCCCGGTGAAGCCACCAGGGCCTACACAGACCACAATAAATTCAAAATTTCGCCAGGTTTGGGGAGATACAAAATCTTGAAGCAGCCTATGAAGCTGGCTCGACAGATCACGACCTAGATCCCAAGTCTGCTGCCGCTGAATCGTCTCAAAATCACTAATGGCTAAACCGAGCTCAGATGTAGACGTGTGGAGCGCTAGGCCAAACATTTTCTAAGTTTGCCAAAATATCTGTAAGTAAGCATCTTAGTTGATAACCACGGCTCTATCGTTCAACGTTACCAGACTCTAATAGTTTCTTGTGGTCTCACTGTTTTTGGTATCAGAAAAGTAAAATCCTAAAATTAAGGTACGATTTTGCCACCGTTTAAAGCTGATAGATCGCCAGAACATTAGGGTAGCTGCATATCCCAGGCCAGGAATTAGAACCAGTAGCTCTAAAGCCCCCAAACGAATAGCGTTTATAAGGTTGACAATACATAAAATCAAGCATCCCAATGATAGATTTCGATACATGATGTGGGAGGCAATAAACGTATCTGCAGCTGCTACGGAAGGACTATTTTGTTCGCGTAGATAGGACTTGAGACGGCTATTCATCCAATTCAAATTTTTTGGAATACCGATCTTCTCACGTAGTTTCAGAACTACACGCTCATCGAATTCCAGCAAATTGGGTTTGTGAGCAGTCGACTGCTTGAGTGTTCGATCGATCGCTGTGAGGCGGTCGTCAAAATAAAGGTAGTTCTTCTTAAAGAGCTTACAGAGCCACAAAAAATACCGCCAGCTTAGTCCTTGAACAGTGCCGCCAACGACGTAACTTAAAAACAGGATAGTTAGCGAGATCGCAACTGTTCCATTGTTCTGAATTATCGGTATCAGGTCAGCTAAGCTCTCAACCGGGTTATAGAGTAGAAATACTGCTAAGACAAAGGGCGCACCGCCAACCATCGAGGCAAATAGTTCAAAAGGACCAAGGGAATACTTTAGCTGCTCCATAGGATTTAAGCGATTGCTAATTTAGAGGATAGGCCGAGCTGCAGGCCTACTCATTTCAGAGTAAAGGTCATCATCAAAGGTAAATGGTCCGATACGGTGCCTGCTTCAGTTACGACCCGGGTGTTATCGAGCTGAATGGTCTCTGGCGTGTAAAACAGATAGTCCAGCTTGTGCTCAGGCGGTTTAGAGGGAAATGTCGGCTGGCTTGTCCACTGTTCCTGAGGTAGTGCTGAAGTGAATACCTCGGACTCGGTCATGATGTTAATGGACCGTTCGCCCTCCTCAGGTCGGTTTATTGCGCTATTAAAGTCCCCCACCAGCACGACTGGATACGTTTCTGCATAGGTTTCAGCCATAGCTCTAACGGCGCGGGTTTGGGCAAACCGAGTTGGATTATCAAAGGCTTCTAGATGGACGTTGATGACAACGATCGTCTGATTATCAATGTCAATTTTGGTGGCCTGAGCCAATCGATCTAGATAAACCGCGTTGTAGAAAAACGGACGACTCGCAACTTTATCAAGGACGGTGCGCTGATTCTCGGCGATAGGATACCGGCTGAGTACGGCCTGTCCTGAGACGATTTTGCCAAAGTGGGCGGACGGGGGCCAATAGGGAAAAGGAACGTAATTTTTGTTCCAGTTGATGGCCAGTCCGGCGTGATCAAAGCTGAGGGCGGTGGCCAGAGCATCGACTTGATTAACGCTGTAGGAGCGTTTGGAGGCGATGTCGATTTCTTGAAAAGCGATGATGTCGGCGTTGAGAGGGGAGAGAGCTGCGATCGCAGCTGCCAAATTATCATCAAATAAGGTCTTAGACCGCTGCACAGCCTGATTGTTCGTTAGCCCGGATAAATAGCCAATATTGTAGGACACCAGTGTAAACGGTGTATTCTCCGGCTGAGCCGTCTCGACATCGTAATCGAGCACAGCCGTGTAGCGATCCTGGGGATAGCTGCCCGACGTTGCCCATAGGTAAAAAATCACAAGGGCCAGTATCAGCGACCCTATGCTCGTCAAAATTAACTTTAAGACCATCTATATTCTCTGAACTCCTAGTAAAGTTCATTCCCAGGATAATTGGAAATATTCAATTGGTTGGGTAATCTGATGGTGCTTAAGACTTGTGAATAACGTTAACACCACGCCTGCGCGCCTTCATGTCCGTCAAAAATCTGATTTTCTTTGGGCTACTCATCTTTGTACCTATTTCTGCGGCAGCTCACTTTTTAGAATGGGGAGAGCTGATCCTATTTGTCACCGCCGCCATTGCCATCATCCCGTTGGCCGGCTGGATGGGGCATGCGACCGAGGAGATTGCTGTGGTTTTAGGCCCTTCTTTAGGAGGCTTGCTCAACGCTACCTTTGGCAACGCCACCGAATTAATTATTGCCCTAATTGCTCTAAATCAAGGTCTGATAACCGTTGTAAAATCCAGCATCACTGGTTCAATTATCGGTAACCTGCTGCTGGTGATGGGACTATCGATGCTGCTAGGAGGCATCAAATTCAAGGAGCAAGACTTTCAGCCCGTGATTGCCCGGATGAACGCATCATCAAAGAATCTGGCAGTAAATGCTATTTTGATCCCAACGGCGGAGGAATTTACTTAACCATCCATCACTGAGCCTACCCTGCAGCGGCTGTCTGTGGCGGTGGCCGTGGTTTTGATTTTGGTCTACGGTCTAACGCTGCTATTTTCCATGAAGACCCATGCCTATCTCTACGATGTAGGTACTGCCGAAGAAGAAGGCTTAGAGAGCGAACACCACGAAACCCCCAACATAGCGCTATGGGTGGGTGTTCTGTTGGCAGCTACCTTAGTGGTCGCCATAGAGTCTGAGTGGCTGGTGGGGTCTTTAGAGGTCGCGACCAAGCAGCTGGGTCTTTCAGAACTGTTTACAGGCGTTATTTTGCTGCCGATTATTGGTAATGCCGCTGAGCACGCCACTGCCGTCACTGTGGCGCTCAAAAACAAGATGGATTTATCCTTAGCTGTAGCCGTGGGCTCCAGTATGCAAATTGCCCTATTTGTTGCTCCGGTGCTGGTGATTGCTGGCTGGCTCATAGGTCAGCCTATGGACCTGGACTTTAACAATTTTCAGCTGATTGCGGTGGCTGTATCCATTTTAATTGCCAACTCCATCAGCAGCGACGGTAGCTCCAACTGGCTAGAAGGAACGCTGTTACTGGCTACCTACACCATCATTGGTCTGGCCTTTTTCTTTCATCCCATGATTGAAGGCGTTGGCTAAAAGAAATGGGCTATTAGAGTGGCGATGCGATCGCACTCAGTCCGAATCAAATCATGGTCCGCGTCGGGTAGAATCTCAAAGCTAGCCTCTGGCACTCTCTGAGCGTAGGTTTCACAGTGCCACAGCGGAATTGTCGTATCCTGGGCCCCGGCAATCACCAGCGTCGGCACTGCGATTTGATGAATGTCGTTTTCAACGGTGTCAATCGCATCTTCAGGACGCAGCCGGTCGACAATAAACGATTTTGCCACGGGTTGCTTGCTAAATTCCCGCCGCGCCATGGCCACCTGATCATAAGTTTTTTGCTGGCCTGTCACCTGGGCGATAGGCTTTAGCCCCGCGAGTACCCAATCTACCAGCGGCGTCTCCCAGAGAATGGGACGCATATAGTTGTATTTTCCGACAAAGCTATCGTCTCGAATCCCAGCGGGCGCAATCAGCACTAAATGACTCAGCACCCCGGTTTGTTCAACTGCTAGAGCAGACCCGACCCATCCCCCGTAGGAATGACCTACGACGGTTACATCTTTCAGCATCAGCGCGGCAATAAACTCGCTGACAAAGGCGGTTTGATGCCAGACGGTGTACTTTAGCTTCGGCTTAGAAGAGCCCCCAAACCCGAGCAAATCCAACGCGATACAGCGATATTGATTGTCCAGACGCTCCATCAGCGAATGCCACAGACTACTTTCACCCAAAAAACCATGGAGAAACAGCAGCACTGGTTTATCTGATGCACCGCTCTCGATATACGCTGCCTCATACTGGCCAATCGTTATTTTTTGCACTCGCTCGATCCTGCCCAAAACTGTCTTTATCTTCTAAGATTTGAGCCATCCTTGGGTATCAGCTCGGCTACCCAATTTCTAAGAAACACCGCAGATGAGCTACTGGTTTGCAGGCAAATTTTATGACCAGGGGCACCTGTCAATTGCCCCTGAAAGTCCGGCTCTGGCCTATGGAGCTAGCGTGTTTACAACGATTCGGGTGTATGAGCAGAGTTTGGAGCATCCTTTAACAGCATGGAGGCAGCACTGCGATCGCGTCTCTAACTCCCTACAAATATTTGACTGGCCCCAGCCGGACTGGCCAGCCGTTACCGTAGGTGCCCAACGCCTGCTCTCCCACTACCCCGTTCTACGGCTTGCTGTCTTAGCTAATGGGCAAGAGCTTATTACCGGACGATCACTGCCTCAAAATTTAGATCAAGAAACCCGTAAAGGCGTGAGCGTCTGGGTCACCAACGCTCCTCAGTATCAACGCAGTCTGCCTGCCCATAAAACCGGTAACTACCTGCCCTGCTGGTTAGCCATGCAAGCCGCCAAGCGCTACGGGGCCCGTGATGCCATTTTAAGCACCGACCATGAATGGCTAGAAACCAGTACCGGCAATCTATGGGGATATCAGTCCGACCGCTGGTGGACGCCCCCGCTCACATCGGGACTGCTACCCGGTATTGCTCGAGCCAGACTCATCCAGGCATTAGCCCACCGGGTCGTTACCGACACTGCTTGGACATTAGATTTTGTCAAAAACTTTGAGTGTCTGGCCTACAGCAACTGCGTGGTGGGCATTATGCCGATTCACACAGTCTCGTCTGGAAATATTAAACTAAACTATAAATCTACCCACGAAGGTCTAAGGGCTCTCAGGCAAGTGTTTTACCATCCTTCGAAGCGCGAGCACAGCGGCTAAATCAAACAGTCCATGCAGAATCCTGAAATGCGTTAACATAAGTTAACAACTCTCAGTTCGGCAAGCTCGCAAAATTTGCTGACAATCAAAACTTTTAGGAGGCTTACTCCCTGTGAATAAGCGCTGGAGAAACGCAGGACTCTACGTATTACTCGTGGTTGTGGTGATCGCACTGGCAACCGCATTCTTTGAACAACCTCGCATTGAGGTTGAATCCTGGCGCTATAGCCGCTTTGTTAATGAAGTTGAAAATGGCTCCATTGAGAAAGTCTATATCAGCGCCGACCGCACCCAAGCACGTTTTCCTGATCCAACGGGCGAAGAGCGTCGCATCGTTGTCAATCTACCTAGCGACCCTGGCTTAGTCGATATTCTGACAGACAACTCTGTAGATATCGAAGTTCAGCGCCAGGCTGAGGAAAATCGGTTACTCCAGGTGCTGAGCACGTTACTGATTCCTATTTTGCTACTGGTTGTTCTGTTCTTTGTGTTGCGCAGAGCCCAAAACGGTCCAGGTAGCCAGGCGATGAACTTTGGCAAGTCCAAAGCTCGTGTCCAAATGGAGCCTCAGACTCAGGTTACTTTTGGCGACGTGGCCGGTATCGATCAAGCGAAGCTGGAGCTGACAGAAGTCGTCGACTTCCTGAAGAATGCCGATCGCTTTACCGCCGTGGGTGCCAAGATTCCTAAGGGCGTATTGCTAGTGGGTCCTCCGGGTACTGGTAAAACGCTGCTGGCCAAGGCCGTTGCTGGAGAAGCAGGCGTTCCCTTCTTTTCTATCTCAGGTTCTGAATTTGTAGAAATGTTTGTGGGTGTGGGTGCCTCCCGTGTCCGTGACCTGTTTGAGCAAGCTAAGAGTAACGCCCCCTGTATCGTCTTCATTGATGAGATTGATGCGGTCGGTCGTCAGCGTGGCGCTGGCCTTGGTGGTGGTAACGATGAGCGTGAACAAACCCTAAACCAGCTACTCACAGAGATGGACGGCTTTGAAGGTAACACTGGCATCATCATTATTGCTGCCACTAACCGCCCTGACGTTTTAGATGCGGCTCTATTACGCCCCGGTCGTTTTGACCGTCAGGTGGTAGTTGACCGTCCTGACTACTCGGGTCGTCTGGAGATTCTAAACGTTCACTCTCGCGGTAAAACATTTAGTAAAGACGTCGATCTTGAAAAGATTGCTCGCCGGACTCCTGGCTTTACAGGGGCTGACCTGTCGAATCTGCTAAACGAAGCTGCGATTTTAGCCGCTCGTCGCAATCTGACTGAGATTTCTATGGATGAAGTTAACGACGCCATTGACCGTGTCCTAGCTGGTCCTGAGAAGAAAGATCGGGTGATGAGCGAAAAACGCAAGTCTCTGGTGGCTTACCACGAGGCTGGTCATGCTCTAGTTGGCGCATTAATGCCTGACTATGACCCTGTCCAGAAGATCAGTATTATTCCCCGTGGTCAGGCTGGCGGTTTGACCTGGTTTACCCCCAGTGAAGAGCGGCTTGAGTCTGGTCTCTATTCGCGTTCTTACCTGAAGAATCAGATGGCCGTTGCTCTTGGGGGCCGTCTGGCAGAGGAAATCGTCTTTGGTGATGAGGAAGTTACCACCGGAGCTTCTAACGATCTTCAGCAGGTGGCTCGAGTCGCCCGTCAGATGGTGACCCGATTTGGTATGAGCGAGAAGCTTGGCCCTGTAGCACTGGGTCGTCAGCAGGGAAATCCATTCTTGGGACGCGATATCGCAACCGAGCGGGACTTCTCAGAAGAGACTGCTTCCGTGATTGATACAGAAGTCCGTGACCTTGTGGACGTAGCCTATGGCCGTGCTAAGCAGGTCCTAGTTGAAAACCGCAATGTTCTAGATCAGCTGGCAGATATGCTAGTAGATAAGGAAACGGTTGATTCTGACGAGCTGCAGCGACTGCTAATTGACAACAATGTTCGGATGGCGAGTATTGTCTAGAGCTCTGTAAAGCGTTTTCCACCCTTATTTGAGCCTTACCTTTAAAAGCCGCAGAGTTCTCTGCGGCTTTTGTTTTATCTACTGTTTTGTTACATGGATTTTTGAATTGTTAGCTTCGCTTATAAAAGCGACAATTTCTGTATTGCAAATTGATCTAAAAGCCTAAGAGCTTCGTTTGGTCCTGGTAGACAACTGCACAATAGGCGTAGCAGTAGGCTCTCTTTAGGTTATGACAGCATCACACTCGGTTCATCGCCGCTCAATGCCCCAACCGGTCGAATATCAACAGCGCTGGCTCAGTACCCTGTCTACCCATCGCGTCATTGCCGTTATTCGTGCTGCAACCGTAGAAAGTGGTCTGAATATGGCAATTGCCGCAGCTGAAGGCGGTATTAATTTGCTTGAGGTCACCTGGAACAGCTATCAGCCTGTTGCATTGCTCCAGGCTATTCAGCAGGCTATTCCCCACTGTACGGTAGGTGTGGGTACTATCTTGAGGGAGGAGGAATTACGGATCGCGATCGCAACCGGCGCTCAGTTTTGCTTTAGTCCCCATACGTCCTTAGCGTTGCTAAACCATGGTCGTACCGTTCACATTCCCACTGTGGCAGGGGCGATCACGCCGACTGAGATCTTAACCGCTTGGGAAGCCGGCGCGATAAGTGTCAAAGTTTTTCCCATTAAGGCATTTGGTGGAGCTACCTATATTGAATGTTTGCAGGGACCATTAGGGCATATTCCCCTAATTCCCTCCGGTGGCGTCACACCCGAAAACGCGCCTGCTCTCCTAAGAGCTGGTGCCGTAGCGGTAGGGGTTTCTAGCGGACTATTTGAGACCGATCTGGTTCGCCATCAAAACTGGCAAGCGGTTCAACAGCGCGCTGCCCAGCTTGTAGAATCGCTGCAATCAGTTCCTTTAACTGCCGAGCTTAAAGGCCTCAACAAACAAACCGTACATCATGCCCAGTTTAAATGAGTTGAGCATTTCAGGTAGCGTCGTTCGTTGTCCACTGGTGCGAGAGCGATGGTACAGCCAGCTAATCATCTCCACGGCGGCTACTAAAATGGCAGCAATCAGAATATCAATTTCTGCTGTCTGACCTGCGGTTGCCGAAATGGCCGTGGCAAAGAAATTACCAAACAGCAAACTAATAATTGCCAGAGAAATACGTCGCCAAGGATTAAAGATCCACTGACTAAATCGCTGACCAAATAGATCTACTAATGTACTTAGCCGTGTCCGTTGCATAGGTTACTCAGCTACGTCTGGGCATGAGGGATGAATCCCCCCCTGGGCACAAATATAGTTTAACTGGCGACCATCTAAATTACGCACACGGCTAAAGTTAACGCCTCGCATCCGATTGGCATCACTCAGCTGGGCATTCGGCGTAATAAAACTATCGCTAGTGCTAGTGCCATCATGCAAAATAGCCCCAGCGAAGTCAGCTTCTGTCAAAGTTGCACCGATAAAACGGGTCTGTCGCAGATCCGCATTCCGTAAATTGACCTGGCTCATATCGGCTCGGCTGAAGTTAACGCTGTCGAGGTTGGCTCCTTGAAAATTAGCGCCAGTCAACCTAGCTTGGGTAAATTCTGCGCCAATCAGGTTGGCACCGACCCAGTCTGTCTGAGGTAGTATTGCCTTCTGCCAACTGCTGTGGGTGGCTTCAACACGGTTGAGCCTGGCCTGACTAAAATCGGCTTTATCAAAGCTAGCCTGAGTTAGATCCGCGCCTACCAGATTGCTTCCTTGCCAATGACTTTGGGGGGCGCTGGCATTCACTAATCGAGCACTGGTTAGCTGCGCTTGTTCCAGATTGGCGTAGATCAAATTAGCATCCGTCAGGTCAGCCTGTCTAAGGTTGCTATTACTTAGCTGTGCTCCTTGAAAATTGACGTTTTCCAGACTTGCCTCTGCTAGGCTAATGCCGGTTAAATCGCTGATTTGATCGTCAAATGAATTTAATTTACCGTCGATACCGACATCAAAAAAGCTAGCACCTGCTAAATTTGCCTGGTCCAAATTGGCGTCTTGCCAGCTTGTTCCTGCTGCTAGCAAACCTGGCTGGATCAGTCGAAACGAGCGCTCTAGGTCATGATGGTAGCCTAAATTCACCCGATCTAGACGGGTACCTCGGAGCTGGTCGCTGTAAATGGTCAGTAGCTTTGCGATCGCGCCCTGTACCACATGTCGTTGCTCCAGCCGAAGCTGGCGTTCCTGGGCCGATATCGGCTGCTGCAGGTCACTTTCCAAGCTGCGACTGAGCGATAGTAAAGGCTCTAATCCATCTAACCCCTGGGTGATCAGCGCTTGCTGAACTGCCGCCAATGTTTCTGGCTGTGAGCTTTGACTTAATAGATCTGCCAGATACTGTGCGGTACGAGGATCGTCTACCTGAGCCAGCATCAAAATAGCCGCACTGTAGTCCCCACCAGATCGTGTCTTGGCCGACAAAGATTGGGTTGCCTGTAAAAACACATCTACATCATCCCTTGCCCAACCACTGGTAAGCGATCGGCTGCTGGCCAACAATTGCCCCATACGACCGATACCAAAGCCAGCCCCACAGGCTAGCAGCAGACTTCCCACGACCATTAGCCAAGATCGACCGGAGAGAGCACGGGGCGATGGGGATAAAACCAGATCATCAGATGCTTGAGGAACGCGGGGGGCTAACACTACCGACGTGAGATTTCCTTCGGCTTCTGTCAACCACCAATCATCATCTAGAGTTTCCCCATAGAGTTGTACGCCCCCATTGCTGTTTAGCAGAAAACTACTGCTGTCATCGTACGACGACCCATCATTGGTCGTGATGGGTAATAAATATGCTAGGGGCTCACTGGAAATAGGCAGATATCCAGCCGGTTTTAAAATCACACGAGTTTTGGCTATCCGGTCGTGCCACGGGCGGTCGATCGCAGCCGCGCTTTCAACCATCGCTAACATGGCAATCACAACAGGCGTAAACACTCCTAGGGAAATCCCTGAGAGGACCGTAGCTCCTCCAACAATGACTAGCGGAGGTCCCCAGCGGATAAGCTCACGACTCACTATCTGATATAGCTTCAAGTATCCACCAGACGTTGAAATTACCTGCAGTCCTAGCCATCGTTTGGGTAACGAGCTGCCTGTACGACTCAGGAGAATAAGTTGACTGCCAGCAGCCACAACTGGCGCAATTAGGGCCACCGTCCAAAGAATATTAGTGGTCCGAGGAACAGTGCGATATAGCCGATGCGGCGGGACCTGAGCTATGCGAGCCCAACCATTCTGAGCCGCTTTTACCAAAGGATTTAAAGTGATCTGGGTGCCTGTTCCCACACCGGACCCACTGCTTGCTTGCTTTTCGCCTGCTTCAATGGGAGCGACCTCTTTAGAACTGAGCAGTGCATATTGCCCCAGCCCCCAAGGGACAGCAGCGGTCATGGCTACTAGACCAACCTCTAGACTCCAGGCGGCCAAGCGTTTACAGGCCAATACAGCTAACCGTGGCCTGGGAACTAACCCCATTAAGTTATGCGCATCCATGATCTGCTGAGCCATGAGCAACCTTGCTGTTGTTAGTAAGACTACGAGAATTACCGTAATTTTTTAAGACACATAGCCTAATTGTCACTCTCAAGAAAACTCAATAATCTATGTAGTACGGGCCATACGATAATTCCACTTTGTAAAGTATTTAGGAACTGGCACATATGTAGCCGTATGAGCAATATCCTGCCATTAGTATTTATATATACATTCGTCAGGAATGTTATTCAGACAAAGACCTAGTGTTCTCGTAAGGCTACCTTATAAGTTGCCGAGGTGCTATCCATGAAAAATATTTCCACAAAAAACATCGCCTCTCTCGTAATCGCAGCTACTGTTGCTGGCCTGCCCACGGCTGCTGTTTATGGTCAATCCGCAACAGAAATAAGCGGCACCAGCGGTGGTCCTCAAGCATCTGCTGAGTGTGGGTTTATTCCGGCTCAGCCTGACTACTCCTTTAATATCACGCAGCCTACGGCTTCAGTCTCTATTGAAGTGGCCGGTAGCAATGATTACACATTGCTTATGGTGGGCCCTGATAGTAGTTCACGCGAGTGTATCCTAGCCCATGACTTTAATGGGGGCGCCATTAAATCGCGGGGACTCTACAAGGCAGGAACTTACCATCTGTATGTTGGCGACTTGGACGGTTCGAGTGCTCCCTTTACGCTAACGGTTCAGCAGTAAGCTGTGTTTGAGAGTAAAGCGCCCGCATCTACCCTGCATCAGGGGGCGCTTTACTGCTTCATGAGTAATGGATATTGAGCAGAGATATTGAGGCGACTAGGTGTCGGCAGGTGGCAGAATGTCTACGTCTACCGTCGTGACATCATCGGCTGATTGTCCCTGGGTACTGACGGCTTCAACATCTACAACATCTACGTCAATGGTGCCTTCTGGGGCAACCCTGGTAAAAGCGCCTGTTTTAGCCTGCAGTGCTACACCACAGTTAGGACATGACAGCGGTATTGGCTTAAAGCCAGTTAGCGGCTGAGAGCAGGATGGACAAGCTCCTTCTACTAGATTGCGCTTTAGCCAAAACTGAGTACCAATAATCAGTAGGACAGGTATTAGAAACAGCAGAATACCCAGGACTAGCAGAGATTTTAATAGCCAGCCAATACCAACGGTGGTTACTAAGCCAAATACGATGGCCAAAGTTAACCAGCATCCTACGCCAGAAAAGTTGAGCTGTAACTGCCTAAATCCATTGGGAGCCATACTATCGTCTCCTGCGGCCATGACTTTATTTTATAGGGCATTGCTGACCTTCGGGATGACTTGAGCTGTAAAGAACCGTCAAATAGCAATGGCGACAGCTGCCCGTTCGTAACCGCTTTTAGAGTTTCATTCCACTATCCGAATTTATGGTCTGTAGTTTACGTTTTGGATGATTCGGAGACGATGACGTTGATGAAAAGGAATCTTCCAAGAGTGTTTTGAGCTTTCCGGTCAGGGTGTGTTTACTAAATTTTGCCAAGGTTTGCTCTCGTAGCCAGGGGCCGTTGCAGCGACGATCTTCACCCTTCAAAGCATCTATACAAGCTGCCGCTACAGCTTCAGGGTCTCGGTGAGGTACCCGCCAGCCCAGCCTTCCATCCTGCAGTGGGTCTGCAGACCCGTCGTCATCTCCTGAAATGACTGGGATACCGCAGGCCATTGCTTCTAAATAAACAATGCCAAAGCCTTCCTGGGAGGGCATAACATAGACATCGGCCAGTCGATAGTGTGCGACCAGTTCTGCGTTTGGAACAAAACCAGCAAATACAACTCGATTAGATACGCCTAGATCTCTGGCAAGCTGTGCCAATCGGGGCTGATCGTCGCCGCGACCAATTACCAGATACTTGACGTCGGGAAAAGCATTGGCAACGGCAGGCAGCGCTCGAATGGTAACGTCTACTCCTTTGTAGGGATCCCCTTTCCACAGACGCGCTACGGTCATTAAGACTCGCCTGTCAGTTAGCCCATAGCGCTGCTGTAGTTTGGGGCTTGCGATCGCAGGTGTAAATTCCCCACCGTTTACAGTACAAGGCAAAATATTAAACTGCTGTGTCTGTAGCTGATTTGCTCTACAGGCAAGGAGACGACTGTAGCGACTAATTGTCCAGATGCTATCTGCTTCTCTTAGGGCCCGCCCTTCAATCGGCTTTAGTGCAAACCAGACCTCTTTTCCATAGGTAAGCACGGTATAGGGAACACCCATGAAGCTTGCCAGCTGTCTGACCATGGCGGCCAATTTAATATGACCACAGAACAGACGTCGAGGACGCTGTATCAATAGATGAAGCCCCAGAAAAAGGGTTAGTCGAATCCGATCGAGCATGGGATGCCCAGACTGGAAACACCTAAATTTAAAGCGAGATAAAAATTCAGGGGGAATATCTTCTAATCTGTCACGCAGCAAGAAAACAGTTGCAGCTGTCGGTACATCTAGATCCAAATAAGCCGTTAGGACATCCTTGATATAGGACTGAATTCCTCCTTCACAACCAAATACTTCAATAAATATAAATGTATCTTGAGCCCGCAGGCTACGAGCTAATTGCATGTGCAAAGCCCCAGTTTTATCTGCTCTATAAATTATCGATCAACCATTAATGGCAAAAGCCATTGAGACTTGCTTTCCCCAAACCGATCGATACCTAGACCAACAATATCAAGAGTCTGTTGAACGCTTAACAATACGCAGACAGTTACGCCCCGAGTCGCTGCGTTCATAATCAACATTATTGGCTAACCGACGCATCAGAAACCAACCATATCCTCCGACTGATAGAGTACCTGGCTCTGGTTCTACCAGTTCATCAGGATTAAAAGGTTCACCCATGTCCCAAACCTGTACTTCCAACTTTTCCTGCCAAAGCAGTAAATCTATCTCAATGGGAGTATCCGTCGGTAAATGAGCATGGGCGTGCCGTACTGCATTGGTAAACCCTTCTGCTAATGCTAGATTTACCTGATCGAAAACTGACTCAAGCCATGGCAGCTGTGACGCAGAGCAAAAATTATCAAACCACTGCTGTACTTGAGTTAGATCTTCTAACTTACTTTGTACTATCAACTGATCTTGCTTTAACATGTCCGACTAACCGGCACGTTCGCACCAATAGTTTGCCCGAAAACAATTAAAAAATCGATAGATGGCTCTGAATGAATAGATGTCTTAGCTGTATCTTGACACAAGAAAAAACTTCTTGAAGATTCGCAGACTTAGTACGAATCCCAAGAAGCCTATATTAACTAGCTTTAAACAAAGCAATCAATGTCTAGAAAAGACCCAATGTCAAAGACTTATCAATGGGAAGAGCTGCACCGATACCTAGCCAAAGGGTAGCCAATGTACCAAACAGGAATACGGCTGTTGCAACTGGCCGACGGAAAGGATTCTGAAACTTGTTGACGCTTTCGATAAAAGGTATGAGCATCAGACCCAAGGGAATAGCAGTCTGCAACACAATTCCCAGGAGCTTGTTAGGCACAATGCGAAGAATCTGGAATGCAGGGTATAAATACCACTCAGGAAGAATCTCAAGCGGTGTAGCAAAAGGGTTAGCTGGCTCACCTACAAGAGCAGGGTCTAGAACGGCCAGCGACACGCAGCATGCAATAGTCCCTAGAATAACCACAGGGAAAATGTACAGCAGGTCGTTAGGCCAAGCGGGTTCACCGTAGTAGTTGTGCCCCATGCCTTGCTTCAGCTTCTCTCTAAGTTGAGGATCGCTAAGATCAGGCTTTTTGATCGTTGCCATAGCGCAAATCGTCTCCTAATTTACCTCTAAACAGAATGTAAGGTTTGGTTCTAATAGCCTAGACCCAAATCAAGATTGCAACAAAGCCCAGCGGTTAGGTAAAACGTTTGGGCTCAGCAACTGTAGAAAACCACATTGGGACTAGGTCGTTTCTACTGGTTACAAAGGACCAGAAATGCCCTGCTTACGAATCATCAAAAAGTGAGTCAACATAAACACAGCCATCAGCCAGGGCAACACAAATGTGTGCAGGCTATAAAAACGAGTCAGAGTAGCCTGACCAACGCTTTCGCCACCGCGGATAAACTCGACCATCAGGCCACCCACAACAGGAATAGCACTAGGGACACCCGATACAATTTTGACGGCCCAGTAGCCAACCTGATCCCAGGGGAGAGAGTAGCCCGTTACACCAAAGGAAACAGTGACAACGGCCATAATGACGCCAGTTACCCAGGTCAGCTCACGAGGATTCTTGAAACCGCCTGTGAGATAAACTCGGAAAACATGCAGAATCATCATCAGCACCATCATGCTGGCAGACCAGCGATGGATGGAGCGAATTAGCCAACCAAAGCTAACATCAGTCATCAAATACTGAACTGAATTAAACGCCTCAACCACAGTTGGCTTGTAGTAGAAGGTCATCGCAAAACCAGTTGCGAACTGAATAATGAAGCAGACCAGAGTGATCCCGCCCAAGCAATAAAAAATATTGACGTGGGGAGGCACGTACTTACTGGAAATATCGTCGGCGAGTGCCTGGATCTCAAGACGCTCATTAAACCACTGGTAGGCTTTAGAGTCGGTGACTTGCTTAGTAAACATGAAGCGCGGATATAAAAATAGATCTATGCCGTTACTAAAAAATGTAA
>ERZ1740072.88-NODE-88-length-48380-cov-5.829074_pt1 | contig 48380 bp, 47 predicted proteins | sample MGYA00581733_ERZ1740072 | MGnify/ENA primary metagenome ERZ1740072 (study PRJEB43018, sample SAMN04849741) | marine metagenome | isolation source: floating plastic debris | place: Pacific Ocean | collected 2008-08-30 | study: EMG produced TPA metagenomics assembly...
CAAAGGTCACGCGCATGCCGGTGACGCGATCCAGATCGCCTCCCACGTTATCAATGCCAAGGATGCCGTACTTGAAAAGTGTCAGATGCACAGGCTCCCATTCGGGGAAGTCAACTTCCCAAGGGGTACCGCCAGACCATTCCAGATACTCTTTCTCAAGATGTGGCAGGATCGGTCCGTTCCGTTGCGGGCCAATCGCAGTGGCCAGCGGATGATCATTTGCCTGCGTGTCATGGCCGACGACTTTCACGCCCTTTTCGACCATCCAATCAGCCGCCGAAGGAACCAGGCCGGGGCAATATGCAAAGTAATCGCCATCCTCGTACTGCTTGTGCCAGCCAGTATTGATGATCAGGACATCGCCTTTGCGGATCGCGTGCCCACAGGCATTTTCCAAGTCATCTGCCGTGATCTGCTCCCACTTCTTCTTAGGGATGCTGACCACCAGACCCGAGCCAAAGAAGTGTGGCAACGGGACCTCGTCGATGAACGGGGTGCCCTGAACCACGTGGGCCGGCGCGTCGATGTGAGTGGTGACGTGCATGGTCGTGGTGATGGTCTGGGACAGAACCCCGGACTTGGCCATATAGTGTTTCCGGTCGATCTGGACGTCCTTGAAGTACGGCCAGTTGGGGCATTGGAACCCATAGCGGTGGCTGAGATTCACAAACTCCAGCCCCATGTCGTTGTTGTCGTTTTCCTGAAAATCGATCCCGCGAATATTGACGACCATCCGTTCCTCCCAAAACCGGTGTGTGGTGTTTCGCAATATGGTGCGAGTGTATCGCATAGCGGTCAAGTCTTGATTTCGCTGATGCCATTTTCTAGGCTGCACCATCTGCCAAAATGCGGGATCGTAAAGTGGAGCACAGGCTTGGACGGGCAAGATAGTCAACGAAATCAAGGTATTCAGGTCATATCCCGGGCGGCTGATATCCTGCGCTTGCTGGGGAAAGATACAGGTGGCTTGAGCCTTGGACAGATTGCGACTCGTGTCGGGCTGCCCCGCTCTACGGTACAGCGGATTGTTTCTGCACTCGCGGTTGAAGGCTTTATTTCGACCGAAAGAGGGGCCTCGGGAATCAGGCTTGGTCCTGAAATCCAAAGCCTTGGGCAAGCGGCTTCATCAGATATGCGAGATAGGTTGCGGCCCGTCATGCAAGCCATCGCCGATGAGACGGGCGAGACGGTCGACCTCGCCATTCTGGAAGGGTCGGCCATGCTCTTCATCGACCAGATTGTTGGCTCTCAACGTCTGCGCACGGTGTCGAGCATCGGGGAAAGCTTTCCGCTGACCACCACGGCAAATGGTAAGGCGGCACTGGCCTGTATGGAGGCCACGCATGCCACCAAGCTGATCCTTTCTGAGTTGGAAGGCGATCCTGCCAACCCCCTGGCCACGATCCTGTCCGAAGTCGAAGATATCCGCCAAGGCGCGCTGGCCCACGATGAAAACGAGCACACCGAGGGCGTCTGTGCCATCGGGTTTGCTCTGCGTGATGTAGGCGGAGACATCTACGCGGTGTCGATCCCGGTGCCCAGCACCCGCTATGCCCGCGTCAGGGATCGGTTGGCCGAGGTGATGACCCGTCACATGACCAGTATCGTCGACTGATCCAACGGGTCGCTGGCTGTCCTGCCGGTGTCGCGAATCCATTGGACATATGCCGCCCGATGTCTGAGCCTTTCCCAAAAGTCAGTGACAGGGGATCGTCATGAATTCGCACTATCGTGTTGTCGTCATCGGGGGCGGCGTTGTGGGCACTTCCGTGCTCTATCACCTCGCCAAGATGGGGTGGAGCGATGTGTGCCTCATCGAACGTTCGGTCCTGACTGCCGGATCCAGCTGGCATGCAGCGGGTGGTATCCACGCGCTGAACGCAGATCCCAACATTGCCCAGCTTCAGGCCTATACCATCGATCTGTTGTCTGAGATCGAAAAAGAGTCTGGGCAGAACATTGGCCTGCATATGACCGGCGGTCTGACCATGGCAGGCACACCAGATCGTTGGGAATGGCTGCAATCGGCCTATCGCACCTTCCAGTCCATCGGGATCGACGACTGCCGCCTTGTCACCGTGGAAGAGGCGGTCGAGCTGAACCCGATCATGTCTGGGGATGGTCTGTTGGGCGGTATGTGGGCGGATCGCGAAGGGTACATCGACACCACAGGCACGGTGCATGCCTATGCAGGTGCTGCCAAGAAATACGGCGCGACCGTCGTCGAACATAACCGCGTGCTGGAACTGAACCAAAAACTTGAAGGATGGGAGATCGTCACCGAAAAAGGCACCGTCACCTGCGAGCACGTCGTCAACGCCGCTGGCCTCTGGGCCAAGCAGGTAGGGCGCATGGCTGGTATCGAACTGCCCGTTTCTCCGCTCAACCACCACTACCTGATCTCTGATACAATCCCTGCACTCGAAGAGCTGGATTTCGAAGTGCCCATGACCGTCGACCTCGAAGGGTTCACCTATCTGCGCCAGGACCAGAAAGGTGTCTTGCTGGGTATCTACGAGATCGACCACCAGCATTGGAATATGGACGGCGCCCCGTGGGAGTATGGTTTCGAGTTGCAGCAGGAAGACCCTGATCGGATTGAAAAAGAACTGATAATGGGCTTTGAACGCTATCCCGCACTGCAGGATGTTGGAGTCAAGACATGGGTCAACGGCGCCTTCACCTTCTCCCCCGACGGTAACCCGCTGGTTGGGCCAGTGCCGGGCAAGCGCGGGTACTGGTCGGCTTGCGCGGTCATGGCCGGGTTTCTGCAAGGGGGCGGCGTCGGCAAATCGCTCGCCGAATGGATGATCCACGGCGAACCAGAGGCGGATGTCTACGGCATGGACGTCGCCCGCTACGGCGTCTGGGCCGAGAACAAACAATACATCAAAGAGACGACGGGCCAGTTCTATTCCCGTCGCTTTGTGATGACCTATCCCAACGAACAGTTGCCCGCAGGACGGCCGCTGAAAATGACCGGCATCTATGCTGACCAGTCCGAGGCAGGCGCGGTTTGGGGCCAAAGCTGGGATTTGGAAGTGCCGCTGTATTTTGCGCCCAAGGATTTCTCTGAAACTCCGTCGCTCAAACGCTCCAATGCGCATGACATCGTTGGTGCCGAATGCCGCGCGGTGCGCGAAAACGTCGGCCTACTCGACATCACCGCCTTTTCACGCTTCGAGGTCACGGGCCCCAACGCACAGGCATGGCTCGACAAGCTTATGGCCTCCAAGCTCCCCGTGCCAAGTCGGGTCAAGCTAGCACCAATGTTGGGTGAGGATGGACGCCTCAAAGGGGATCTTACAATCTTTAACTGGGGCGACGGACGGTATTGGATCACCGGATCCTACTACCTGCGTGCGTGGCACATGCGCTGGTTCAATGATCACATAGAAGACGGAGTCGCCGTCCGCGATCTGGGCGATGAAATGGGCGGCCTGTCGCTGTCGGGGCCCAAGTCGCGCGAGGTGCTGCGGGCTGTGCTGACTGACGGCGATGCTGATGCGCTCAAGTTCATGGGCTGCGGTCAAATGGACGTCGGCCTTGTGCGTTGCCACGTCGGACGCCTTTCGGTGGCTGGTGAGCTTGGATTTGAACTGCATTGCCGTGCGGGCGACCTCAAAGCATTGCGCGACACGCTGCTTGCTGCGGGTGCCGATCACGGGATGATCGAATACGGTTTCAACGCCCTCTTGTCCCTGCGTCTTGAAAAGTCGTTCGGCATCTGGTCGGCCGAATTCACCCAAGGCTACACGCCCGGCATGACGGGCATGGACCGTTGGATCGACTGGGACAAAGAGTTTGTGGGCAAGGCCGCCGCTGTGGTTGAACGCGACGGCAACGGACCTGCACAGCGACAAGTCACTCTGGATATCGCGGCAGATGGGGCGGATGCGTCTGGCTATGAACCGATCTGGAAAGATGGCGCGCGGGTCGGCTTTGTGACCTCCGGCGGGTTCGGGCACACGACGGGCAAATCGCTGGCCATGGCGCTGGTGGAAACCGAACACAGCGGTGAGGGGTCAGACCTTAAAGTCCATATCGTCGGGGTGGAGTGTAATGCCAAGGTCATCGCAGCATCGCCATATGATCCCTCAGGCAAAGCGATGCGAGGATGAGCGAGCACCGCCCACGTCGACGCGGGCGCGGCGCGGCACCCACCAAAACGCGCAGCACGGATTACACCCAGCTGCGCAACCCGTTCCCGCCGATGAAGGTTTTCTCGGACGACCGGATCGCGGCTATGCACGAAGCGGCACTCGACGTCCTCGAACGGCTCGGGATCAAAGTGCTGCACCCGGGCGCGAGGACCATGTTTCAGTCGGCGGGTGCTACGGTCGATGCGACAACCGAGATGGTTCATATCGGGCGGGACATGGTCGAGGCTGCTCTCTCCACCGCGCCCAAATCCTTTTCTTTGATCGCTGGTAATCCGGCGCGGGACTTGCTGATGGAGCTTGGCTCTATGGTGTTTCAGCCCGGCGCGGGGTGTCCGCATGCCACCGATCTGGAGCGTGGACGCCGTCCAGGCACCGAACAAGACTTTCGCGAACTGATCAGCCTCACGCAGCATTTTGATGTGCTGCATATGATCCCACCGCTTGTCGAACCGCAGGATGTTCCCATGCACCTGCGCCACTATGCGATGACCAAAGGTCAGATGGAGCTGACCGACAAAGTCCCCTTCATCTTTGCGCGTGGAGCTGGGCAGGTGGCCGAGTCCTTCCAGATGCTGCAAAGCTTTCGCGGGCTGTCGGATGATGAGTTTGCGGCCAACTCGCACTGCTACACGATCATCAACACCAATTCGCCGCGGCAGTTGGATGTGCCCATGGCTCAAGGGGTGATGGATTTTGCGCGTGCCGGACAAATGGCGATCATCACGCCGTTTACGCTTATGGGTGCTATGGCACCGATCACCGTTGCTGGCGCGATGACCCTCAGCCACGCGGAAGCATTGGCCGCAATCACCCTTGGCCAGCTGATCAACCCCGGGGCACCAGTGTGCTACGGCACCTTTACCTCGAATGTGGATATGAAATCTGGCGCGCCGATCTTTGGCACGCCCGAGCACTTCAAGGCGTCGCTTGCGGCGGGCCAACTGGCGCGCCACATTGGACTGCCATGGCGCTGTGCCTCGGGTTCTGCAGCGAACCTGGGGGATGTGCAGGCAGCAAACGAAACCCAGTTCGGCACATGGGGTTGCTTGCTCGCCGGATCGACAGTGACGTTGCACGCTGCCGGCTGGCTGGAAGGAGGTCTGACGATCTCTTACGAAAAGCTGATAACGGACGTTGAAGTCTTGCAAATGGTTGCCGAGCTTTGCGTGCCTACTCCGGCCGAAGAGGCCGAGATTGCGCTCGATGCATTGGAAGAGGTGCAGCCCGGTGGCCATTTCTTTGGCGCGGCGCATACGATGGAGCGTTACCAGACCGAATTTTACGAACCGCTTGTGGCTGATTTTGCGAACTTCGGCACTTGGACCGAGCGGGGCAATGTCGATGCCACGACGCGGGCGACCGATATCTGGAAGGGTATCCTGCGCGACTTCGTGCCCCCGGCAGGCAATGGTGACCGCCTCGAAGAACTCGACCGCTACATCGCAACCGCTACAGCAAGGGGGGGCTGCGCCCCCGAAAGCTGATCTTGCACCCAAGCGGTGCGCGTGTAGCAATATGTGCACGAGGGAGGCGGCGATATGCGCACACAAGTTGTGATAGTTGGCGGTTGACCGTCGTGCCTGTTGCTTGGTCAATTGCTGCATCTTGCCGGAATTGATGCCGTTATCATTGAACGCAAATCACGTGACTACGTTCTGGGTCGCATCCGCGCAGGCGTTCTGGAACGCGGGCTTGTGGATCTCATGGGCCAGGCCGGCGTCGACGCCCGGATGAAGGCCGAAGGGTTCGTCCATGATGGCACGCTGATCGGCTATGACGGCGACATGTTTCGGATCGATTTCGCGCGCCATACGGATGCGACTGTGATGGTTTATGGCCAGACCGAGGTAACACGCGATCTCTATGCTGCGCGCGGCGCAACCGGGGGCGATACCCGGTTCGAGGTTGATAACGTGATCATCTGTGACGCCAACACCGATGCCCCCTACGTCACGTTTGATCAGGGTGGCAAAAGCCACCGCATCGATTGTGATTTCGTTGCTGGATGCGACGGGTTTCACGGCGTCAGTCGCAAGACCATTCCAGATGCCGTGCGCACTGATTATGAAAAGGTCTATCCCTTTGGTTGGCTCGGGGTGTTGTCCGAAACACCGCCTGTGAACGATGAACTCATCTATGCCAATTCAGATCGCGGCTTTGCCTTGTGCTCGATGCGCAATGCGCAGCTCAGCCGCTATTACATCCAGTGCGACACGGCTGACAGCCCAGAAAATTGGTCGGATGACGCGTTTTGGGATGAACTGCGCCGCCGTATTCCGGCTGAGGCAGCAGAGACGCTGATCACAGGCCCCAGCATCGAAAAGTCCATCGCCCCCTTGCGCAGCTTCGTGACCGAGCCCATGCGCTGGGGCCGCTTGTTTCTGTGTGGAGACGCCGCGCACATCGTGCCGCCAACAGGGGCCAAGGGGCTCAACACCGCTGCGTCTGATGTGCACTACCTCAATCAGGGACTGCGCCAGTACTATGCGGAGGGAGATAACAACGGCATCGACACCTATTCGCAAAAGGCACTGGCGCGGGTCTGGAAAACGCAACGTTTCAGTTGGTGGTTTTCAAACCTGATGCACCACTACCCGGGCCAGACTGATTTCGACAAAAAGATGCAACTGGCCGAACTCGCCTTTCTGCGCGACAGTCCGGAGGCGCAGGCCGCCATGGCATTAAATTACGTAGGGCTCCCCTACTAAGTGGCTACAAAACGGTGCGCATCTGGTGGCCCGGCGCAAACAGCAAACGCACCTTGGTGACGGATGCATCGCCATCCCATGTCAGGCGATCTATGGCAAAAAGAGCGGCGCCCTCGGCGCACGTCAGTAGCTGCGCCTCATCTGTTCCTGCATTCACTGCCGAAAATGCGATTTCGCCGTCAGTATATGGGGCATGACACAACAGCCATTCATTGGCACTTACGTTTTGGAACGGTTCGTTCTGCGCTTCCGGAACAACCTGAGGGTTGATCCAGCGGCTTTCCAATGCATAAGGCGCGTCATCCGCGAGGTGTAGTGCGCGGACGAAAAGCATCTCGCTTTCCGCAGGCATGCGCATTGCTGCGCTGACGTCCAGGGGCGGAACGCTCAATTTCCGTGCGACCCGTTGATAGCTGTACTTTTGGCCCCGTTCTTCGATCTCATGTCGGATGACTGCGATGCTCAAAGTGGCCTTGGCGATGGGTTGCGCGGCAACGCGGGTCCCGGCCTTGCGGCGTCGGTCGAGCCAACCTGCGTCAGCCAGACTGCGCAGAGCGCGGTTGACGGTCGTGCGCGCGCAGCCAAACTCGACAGCCAGTTCCGCTTCGTTCGGGATCATCTCTCCTGGTTGCCACATACGGGTACGAATGCGGCGCAGAACTTCGTGCTGCACAGATTGCCAGTCGCGAAAGGCAGGTGAGTTCATATGGCGTCCCTCAAGGCGTCCAGAGTCTTTTTGTAGGCGGCAACGATGCGCGGGCGATCAATATGTGTGCCACCACGCACGATATGACGCCCGGCGGCCCACACGTCTTGGACCAGACTGTCATCAGACGCAAATATCCATGCATCAAGGATGTGATCCCAGCTGCGGCCCCAAAGGTGCTCCGATGCTGTATCCAGCGCCATCAGGTCTGCCCAATGGCCTTCTGCAATCTGCCCACTTGCGCGTCCTGTCGCCTGCGCCCCGCCGCGCAGCATCTCGTCAAACAACTGCCTCCCTGTGGATTTGTCAGATGTCGCCAAAGCTGCGCGGGTCCCATCGCGCAACCGTTGCGAATAATCGAGCGTGCGCAGCTCCTCACTCAACGCAATTCGGATGTTGCTGTCAGAGCCGATAGCAAAGCTTCCGCCCGCATTGCACCAACGAACCGCATCAAAGATGCCGTCCCCCAGGCTGCTCTCGGTTATCGGGCAAAGCCCTGCAACCGCGCCGGATCGGGCAAGCCGTATCGTTTCCTCCGGAGTCATCTGCGTGCAGTGGATCAGACACCAGCGGTCCGTCAGGTCCATGTTATCCAACGCCCATGTCACCGGTCGCGCGTGCAGATGCTGTTGTGCCTCATCCACTTCCGCGCGTTGTTCGGCCAGATGCATATGGATGGGACCACTTGGGAACAGATCTGCGTAGGCGGTCAGATCTTGCGTCCTGACAGCGCGCAGCGAATGCGGAGCCACGCCAGATGTTGCGTCCTTAGGCAAGTGCCTCAGTGAGGCGACAGCATCACTGCAAAGCGACTGAAACCGTTCCATGGTGTTCCCAAAGCGGATTTGCCCCGGCCCCAAAGCACGCCCATCACAACCCCCAAATTCATAGTGGACGGGCAGCAGGCATAATCCGATGCCCGTCTGGGCAGCAGCAGCGCAGATGCGCTCGGACGTCTCAGCAAGGGCATCATAAGGCGCACCGCCCGGTTGATGGTGGAGGTAATGGAACTCGGTATTCGTGGCATATCCTGCCTCCAGCATTTCCATCTGAACCAGCGCAGTAATCACCTCGATATGATCCGGGGTAAGCTGATCCAGAAATCGGTACATCAGCTGGCGCCACGTCCAGAAACTGTCGGTCGGATCGGGTCCACGCGCTTCCGTTAGGCCAGCCATCGCGCGCTGAAACGCGTGGCTGTGCACGTTGACCGGGGCGGGCAAAAGGCAGGGCACAGTCGTTCCGGTCCGCGGAACGGACATCTCAACCGCGTGAATAAGACCATGCGCATCCACATCCACCCGGACCTTGTCAGCCCAGCCGGACGGCAGCAAGGCCGTTTCAGCCCAGATCGTTTGCATCACCACCTCGCTTGACAGAATATTATGTGCATACATAAAAACATTAAAGACAACCTATCGCAAGTGAGTCGCCCGCGTGCTTTTGACCAACGCCACCATCGCCACATTACGGACCGACGAAACGTTCGGCCTGATCGAAGCGGGCGCTGTCGTTTTGGACAACGACCGTATTTCGTGGGTCGGTGCAAAAGCCGACCTGCCCGATACCTATGCGTCTCTTCCGGTGAAGGATCTGGAAGGCCGGCTTGTGACCCCGGCGCTTATCGACTGCCATACCCACGTGGTGTTCGGCGGCAACCGCGCTGCCGAATTCGAACAAAGGTTGAACGGTGCCACCTATGCTGAGGTGGCGAAAGCCGGGGGTGGGATCGTCTCAACCGTCCGGGCGACGCGTGCCGCTAAGCCAGAAACCCTCCTCGCCGATGCATTGAAACGCGTCGATGCGTTGATTTCCGAAGGCATCACGGCGATCGAAGTGAAATCCGGATACGGCCTTGACCAGGAAACTGAGTTAAAGATGCTGCGGGTCGCACGCCAGATCAGCGCCCGTCGTCCAGTCGATGTGCGCACCAGCTTCCTTGGCGCACATGCGGTTCCTCCGGAGTTCAACGGCCATGCGGATGCGTATATCGATACTGTCTGTATCCCAACGCTGCGCGCCGCTCATGCCGAAGGGTTGGTGGACGCGGTGGACGGATTTTGCGAGGGCATCGCGTTTAATCCGGATCAGATCACGCGAGTCTTTGATGTGGCCCGGGAACTGGGCCTGCCGGTCAAATTGCATGCAGAACAACTCTCTCACATGGGCGGCGCGCAATTGGCGGCGCGCTGTGGTGCCTTGAGCGCGGACCATGTCGAATACGTGACTGAAGCGGATGCGCAGGCCATGGCCAAGGCAGGCACTGTCGCGGTTTTGCTGCCAGGCGCATTCTACACTTTGCGGGAAACACAGTCCCCGCCCATCGAGGCTTTCCGCGGGCACCGTGTGCCCATGGCGCTGGCAACGGACTGCAACCCCGGCTCGTCTCCGCTGACCTCACTTCTGCTGGCGATGAATATGGGCTGCACCCTGTTCCGACTGACCCCACTCGAAGCGTTGTTGGGCGTGACTGCGCATGCAGCCACCGCTCTGGGTCTCAAAGACCGAGGCCGGATCGCACCCGGGGCGCTTGCCGATCTGTGCGTTTGGGACGTGCAGCATCCGGCAGAACTGGCCTACCGCATCGGGTTCAACCCTCTGCATGCGCGGATTTTCAGGGGGCAGCTATGATCCTGACACCGAGAGAAGCAACGCTCGCGCAGTTGCACACCATATGGTCAGGGCAGGGACCGGTTACTCTTGATCCGTCATCCCATGAAGGGATCAAAGCCGCCGCCAAGGCAGTGAAACTGGCCGCCGCAGGAGATGAGGCCGTCTATGGCATCAACACAGGCTTTGGCAAACTCGCAAGCGTCAAGATTGCTCCCTCGGATGTCGCACGTTTACAGCGCAACCTGATCCTGTCCCATTGCTGTGGCGTGGGCGATCCGCTGGATGCCGCCACCACACGACTGATGATGGCTTTGAAACTGCTGTCCCTCGGACGTGGAGCCTCGGGTGTTAGCATGGGCATCATCACCCAGATCGAGGGGATGCTGGCCAAAGACGTCCTTCCTGTCATCCCGTCCCAAGGATCAGTAGGTGCGTCGGGTGATTTGGCCCCTTTGGCGCATATGGCCGCTGCCATGATGGGCGAGGGTGAGGCAACTTACGGTGGTCACAGCATGCCTGCCGACCGGGCGCTCAAGCAAGCCGGGCTAGCCCCCGTGACGCTCGGGGCCAAGGAAGGACTTGCCCTAATCAATGGAACGCAGTTTTCCACGGCCTGTGCACTCGTCGGCCTTTGGGGTGCTTGGCAAAACGCAGCAACCTCCGTGGTTACGAGTGCCCTTTCGACAGACGCAATTATGGGGTCCACCGCACCTTTGCAGGATGCGATCCACACTTTGCGCGGCCACGCAGGGCAGATTGCGGTGGCGCGGGCACAACGTGACCTTATGCAAGGTTCCGAAATTCGGGACAGTCACCGTGATGGGGACACCCGTGTGCAGGACCCATATTGCATCCGTTGCCAACCCCAAGTGACCGGCGCGGCCATGGACCTGCTAAACTTTGCGGGGCGCACCCTTGAGGTTGAGGCCAACGCTGTTACAGACAATCCGTTGGTGCTGGTGGACGATGATCTGATCGTGTCTGGTGGCAACTTTCACGCCGAACCAGTGGGCTTTGCCGCGGACCAGATCGCCATCGCCATTTCCGAGATCGGGGCCATTGCGCAGCGGCGTGTCGCCTTGATGGTGGATCCGACGTTGTCCTTTGACTTGCCCCCGTTTCTCACTCCTGATCCGGGTCTGAACTCTGGCCTGATGATTGCCGAAGTCACAACCGCCGCTCTGATGAGCGAGAACAAACATCTGGCCAACCCATGCACGACAGACAGCACGCCAACGTCTGCCAATCAGGAGGACCACGTGAGCATGGCAGCCCATGCCGCGCGCCGCCTGGAACGCATGAACGCCAACCTCAACGTGATTTTGGGGGTTGAAGCGATCTGTGGCGCGCAAGGGATTGCCTTTCGCGCGCCGTTGCAGACGAGCGTACCTCTGCAGAAGGTCATCGAAGTGCTGCGCGGGGATGTGCCTCCGATTGACGAGGACAGATATATGGCCCCCGATATCGAAGCCGCCGCGCGCTTGGTTGCCACCGGCGCGCTGTGTGATGCGGTGACTTTGCCGAATTTCGTCAAAGGACAAGGCGCGTGACGCCGGTCACCGTCACTCAGGGCGATGGCCCGATCGTCTTCGGTATCCCACATGCGGGCACGTATGTGCCGCCAGACATCATGGCTGATCTGAACGGCAATGGTCAGGCGCTCGCAGATACTGATTGGCACATCGACGAGCTGTATGCCGATCTGTTGCCCAGGCTAAGCGTGGTACGGGCCAATTTTCACCGCTACGTCATTGATGCCAACCGTGATCCCACGGGCGAGAGCCTTTACCCCGGTCAAAACACCACAACGCTGGTGCCGCTGACAGACTTTGATGGGGAGCCGATCTGGACCACCCCGCCGAGTGCCGCAAAAATAGAAACCCGTCGAGCCGAGTGGCACGCCCCGTATCACGCCGCACTACAGGCCGAGCTGACCCGCGTCAGAGCCAAACACGGCGTCGCCATCCTCTACGATTGCCACTCCATTCGCTCGCATATCCCCTTCCTGTTCGAGGGCACGCTGCCCGATTTCAACATCGGCACGGACGAGGGCAAAACCTGTGCACCGCGGATCACAGAGGTTGTTCAGAGTGTCTGCCAGAACGCCCCGGGACACTCATCCGTCCTGAACGGACGCTTTAAGGGGGGATGGACCACAAGGCACTACGGTCAACCCGATCAGGGCATCCACGCGATCCAGATGGAACTGGCCCAATCCACATACCTCCAAACCGAAGCGGCCCCGTGGACCTATGACGCTGCCAAAGCCGCAAACCTGCGCCACCACCTGACTCACATTCTGGCAAGCCTGACCGCGCTTGCCCCAACTCTAGGAGCCGCCTCATGACGTCCCCCCGCCACAACATCCGCGACGTCTTTGCCCCCACCGGTTCGGACATCACCGCCAAAAGCTGGCTGACCGAAGCCCCGATGCGCATGCTGATGAACAACCTGCACCCGGATGTGGCCGAGAACCCGCACGAACTTGTGGTTTATGGTGGCATCGGACGGGCGGCGCGCACATGGGACGATTTCGACCGCATCATCGCCGCGCTCAAGGACCTTGAAGACACCCAAACCCTGCTGGTGCAATCGGGCAAGCCCGTCGGCGTATTCAACACGCACAAGGACGCTCCGCGCGTGCTGATCGCCAATTCCAACCTCGTCCCGCACTGGGCGACGTGGGAGCATTTCAACGAACTCGATAAGCGCGGCCTCGCTATGTACGGCCAAATGACTGCTGGATCATGGATCTACATCGGGACCCAAGGGATCGTGCAGGGCACTTATGAGACGTTCATGGAGGCGGGACGGCAGCACTACGACGGCAACCTTACCGGGCGCTGGATCCTGACTGGCGGTTTGGGCGGCATGGGTGGCGCGCAACCGCTGGCGGCTGTGATGGCCGGGGCCTGCTGTCTTGCAGTCGAGTGCGACGAAACCCGTGCCGACTTCCGACTGCGCACGCGCTATGTCGATGAAAAGACGCATGATCTCGACACCGCTCTGTCGATGATTGAGGCTTGGACCAAGGCGGGCGAAGCCAAATCGGTCGCCCTGATTGGCAATGCCGCCGATGTCTTTCCCGAACTGGTCAAACGCGGGGTCAGGCCGGACATGGTCACGGACCAGACCTCGGCCCATGACCCCATCCACGGCTACCTGCCGCAAGGTTGGTCCGTCGCAGAGTGGCGCGCCAAGCAAGAGACCGCGCCGCAGGAAGTCGAAAAAGCCGCGCGTGCGTCGATGAAGGTGCAAGTCGCCGCGATGGTGGATTTCTGGAACGCAGGCGTGCCCACGCTCGATTACGGCAACAACATCCGGCAAGTCGCGCAAGAAGAAGGGCTCGAAAACGCATTCGCCTTTCCCGGTTTTGTGCCCGCCTACATCCGCCCGCTGTTCTGTCGCGGGATCGGGCCGTTCCGGTGGTGCGCGCTGTCGGGTGATCCCGAAGACATCTACAAAACTGACGCCAAGGTGAAAGAACTGGTGGAGGACCCACACCTGCACAACTGGCTCGATATGGCCCGCGAACGGATCGCGTTTCAGGGGCTGCCGGCGCGCATCTGCTGGGTGGGTTTGGGCGTGCGGCACAAACTGGGGCTGGCCTTTAACGAGATGGTGCGCACGGGTGAACTCTCTGCCCCCATCGTGATCGGACGCGACCACCTCGATTCCGGCTCTGTCGCCTCCCCCAACCGGGAAACCGAGGCGATGAAGGACGGATCAGATGCGGTGTCCGACTGGCCTTTGCTGAATGCGATGCTGAACGTGGCCAGCGGGGCGACGTGGGTGTCGCTGCACCACGGCGGTGGGGTTGGTATGGGTTTTTCGCAGCACTCGGGCATGGTGATTTGCTGCGACGGCACCGAAGATGCAGACAGACGCATTGCAAACGTGTTGTGGAATGATCCGGCCACCGGTGTGATGCGGCACGCGGATGCCGGGTACGAGGATGCGCGGGACTGCGCGCTTGAACAGGGCCTGAACCTTCCTGGAATCCTGCCACGCTAAATTACGCAGCAAGGGCCCGTCTCGTCAGGCGGACTCGCGTACCTTGATGTCACCATCGACGAGCTTGACAAACTGCTCTTCCGGGCTTTGCTGTGCATGGATTGCACCGACCAACCGGGACACCGCGGTGCGGCCGATCTCATCTACATTCTGGGCGACTGTCGTCAGACTTGGGACGGTATAAGGACACAACGGATAGTCGTCATGTCCCATAATGCGCAGCCCGCCCATGCGCTTTCCACCCGGTTCCAACCCATGGGCGGCAGCCGCACGCAGGGCGCCAATGGCAACACGGTCGTTCACGCACAGGATGGATGACTCAATCAAGCGACCCGCCGCAAACTCGCGATCAAGGACCGCCTGACCGTGGGCCTCAAACAACCCGACGTCTTGTATCATTTCCGTGCCGATGATGTGCGGCTCAAAGCCCAATTCATTCATCTTGGCGATGTAGGCGTTCTCGCGCTCCATCGCGTTAAAGTTCACACGTGGCATGGCTAGAAATACAGGCGGCGCACCCACACGACATAGGTATTCCGTAGCCAATCCTGTACTTTGATCATGATTGGTGCCCACAAAATCCACATCCGGCATGTTCTTGGGACGCGAATCAAACAGCATGAAAGGCATGCGGGCGCGCAGCCGGTCGTGCACTTTCATGTCACTGTGGTTGCCCAAGGGGGCGACAAGGGCCCCATCAACACTCATCGACATAAACGTTTCGGCCGCGCGGGCCTCGATCAGCGGGTCGGAATGGGAACATTGCGTGATTACAGTGAAGCCAGCGTCCATCGCAGCGCGTTCAATGGACTCCAGCAGTTTGGTGAAAAACAGATCGTTTAGGTACGGAATAATAACGCCAATCATCCCTGTCGTCTTACGATTGAGACGCGTGGCAAAAAAGTTCGGAACATATTCGACACGCTCAAGACCTTCGGCGATACGTGCGCGCGATGTCTTGCTGACACGTTCGGGATCCTGAAAAAAACGTGACAGGGTTGGCCGAGAGACGCCTATGGCGACAGCCAGCTCCTCCATCGTGTCGATACGTTTCTTATGTTCTTGCACAGATCGGCCTCCCCTGCCTCTGCATTGGCCCGCAAAAACACCTTGGCTTGGCCAAATATTTTAACGTGCGCAAAAATTGTCGGTCATCTGTTCCACAAATGCAAGAACTGAGGCTGGGTTCATCGTTCTTAGATGATGCAAGCGCAGGGGACTTTTGGCGATCACTGCCCAGAACAGACGAAACTGAGGAATGGAAAATGGTGAGCCGTGCAGGGTTCGAACCTGCGACCCGCTGATTAAAAGTCAGCTGCTCTACCAACTGAGCTAACGGCCCCACTAGGCGGCCTATCTAGAAAGGGCAGGCAGTCGGGTCAAGCCGATTCTGTGCTCATTTTCTGCGACATACTGGATTCCCCAAATGCGCGGCGTTATATGCGCGCAATGCATGATCCCGTAACCCCTCAATGGCCCTTTATGAAGATGCATGGGCTGGGCAACGACTTTGTTGTTGTAGATGCGCGCACACAGGCGGTGACGCTGGATGCGCCATTGGTGCGTGCGCTGGCCGACCGACATCGCGGTGTGGGCTTTGATCAGCTTGCGCTGATCACCGAGGGCGAGGATCTGACGATCACTTTTTACAACGCTGACGGGTCTCACTCCGCCGCCTGCGGCAACGCCACCCGCTGTATCGCAGCCCGTGAAATGGCGCAAAGGGACGCGGATCGCCTTAACATAACCGTCACTGGGCGCGGATCTCTGCAAGCGGTACGGGATGCGGACAAGGTTACGGCAGTCAACATGGGTGTGCCGATGCTGGACTGGCAGGACATCCCGCTGGCCTCGGATGTGGACACGCTTGCCTTGCCGATTGACCGCGCTCCTGTGGCCACAGGCATGGGCAACCCGCATTGCACCTTCTTCATAGAGGATGTCACCGCCATTGATCTGGCAGCGCTGGGGCCTCAGATCGAGCATCATCCGCTGTTTCCCGAACGCACCAATGTTCAATTTGCCCAGGTTATCGGACCCGATCACATCCGCATGCGAGTCTGGGAACGCGGCACCGGGATTACGCTAGCTTCCGGCTCGTCGTCCTGCGCCGTGGCCGTCGCTGCCGCGCGCAAAGGTCTGACAGGCCGTACAGTGCGCATCGATCTGGACGGTGGCACGCTCAACATCGACTGGCGCGACGATGGCGTTTGGATGTCCGGGCCAACGGCACACGTCTTCGACGGCGTGTTGACACAAAGCTTTCTGGACGGGTTATGACCGCGCCTGTCTTTTCCAACCACGGCTGCCGCCTCAACGCCTACGAGACTAAGGCGATGGAGGAACTGGCCGAGCAAGCGGGCTTGCGCGACGCGGTCGTGGTCAACACGTGCGCTGTGACAGCAGAGGCCGTGCGCAAGGCCCGTCAGGACATCCGCAAGCTGCGCCGCACCCACCCGGACGCAAAACTCATCGTTACGGGATGCGCCGCACAGACCGAGCCTGATACGTTCGCTGCGATGGACGAAGTCGACGCGGTCATCGGCAACACCGAAAAAATGCAAACCGCGACGTGGGCCGGGCTGGCCGGGAACTTTGGCACGGAGCCAGTTCAGGTCGACGACATCATGTCCGTCACCGAAACCGCCGGGCACCTGATCGATGGCTTTGGGACGCGGTCCCGCGCCTATGTACAGGTCCAGAACGGGTGCGATCACCGCTGCACCTTCTGCATCATCCCGTTCGGGCGGGGCAATTCTCGGTCCGTCCCGGCCGGTGTCGTGGTGGATCAAATCAAACGGTTGGTGGACCGTGGGTTCAACGAGGTGGTGCTGACAGGCGTCGATCTCACGTCCTGGGGGGCTGACCTGCCTTCCACGCCACGCTTGGGCGATCTGGTGCTGAGAATTCTCAAACTGGTGCCGGACCTGCCGCGCCTTCGGATCAGCTCGATCGACTCGATCGAAGTGGATGAAGCGCTGATGCAGGCCATCGCGACTGAAGAACGGCTGATGCCGCACCTGCACCTCAGTCTCCAGCACGGGGACAATCTGATCCTTAAACGGATGAAGAGGCGGCACCTGCGCGACGACGCCATCCAGTTCGCCCAGAAGGCCCGCAAGCTGCGGCCTGACATGACCTTTGGCGCCGATATCATCGCAGGCTTCCCGACCGAGACCGAGGCGCATTTCGAAAACGCGCTCGCGCTCGTGTCTGAATGCCATCTGACATGGCTGCACGTGTTCCCCTATTCGCCCCGAACCGGCACCCCGGCAGCACGTATGCCGCAGGTGAATGGCACCGTGATCAAGGAACGCGCCGCGCGTCTGCGTGCAGCCGGGCAGACACAAGTCACCGAACACCTGTCCAAACAGGTCGGCAAAACGCACAATGTGTTGATGGAAAGCACGACCATGGGGCGCACAGAGCAATTCTGCGAAGTCGTCTTCGAAACGCCTCAGATCGAAGGCACGATTGTCGCCGCAACGATCACAGGGCAGACAGACACGCAACTCGTCGCCTGACAGGTCCCTCTTATGTCTTAGTAAAGTGCCAGGGCGCATCACGCGGCGGCCCCATGGCCAGACTCAGCCACGCTTAAGTGCGACTCGCCACTCACCCAAAGAAAAAGCCCCGCCAAATGGCAGGGCTTTCTCGAATTTCAAAGGGCAAGCCGCTTACTTCTTCTTGTAGCGTGCTTTCACAGGGGCCCAGATCCGCTTGTTTGTCAGATACAGCAGAACCGACAGGATGGTCAGGAACACGACACCAACAAAACCAGCCTGTTTGCGGGCGATCAGCTTGGGTTCCGCCGTCCACATCAGGAATGCAGAAACATCCTCGGCCAGGTGGTGCAAGTCCGTGGCGTGACCGTCAGCAAACTCCAAATCATCGCCCCACAGAGGTGGGGCCATTGCGATCCAGCCGCCCGGCATGATGGTGTTTTCATAAAGAACTACACCAGCCTCTTCTTTTTCTTCACCAGTATAGCCTTGCAACAACGCAGCGATGTACTCAGCCCCGCCAATCCCGTTCATCAACTGGTTGATGCCCAGACCGTAAGGGCCGTGGAATCCGGCGCGGGCCTTGGCCATCAGGCTCAGATCCGGTGCGTTTTCAAGGTTGGACGCCGGGAAATGGTCGGCAGGTGTCGCGGCACGGAAATCGTCCAGTTCGGGGTCAAAGACCTCGTAGAACTCCGCATAGGCCCGCACCTGAGCCTCGGGCAGCTCAGGACCACCCTCATATCCCAATGTCCGGATAGGAACAAACTTCAGACCGTGACAGGCGGCGCAAATCTCTGTGTAGATTTGCAATCCGCGCTGCAATTGATTCTGATCATAAGAACCAAACGGTCCGTCAAAGGAGAAATCGACATTCTCCACGTGACCACCGGGCGCACCAGCGGCGAATGCGCTGGTGGACAGCATGACAGCTGCCACCACGCTTGCTGCAAGTTTCTTGAACATATGCAGTCTCTCCTTATTCCGCAGGCTGGGCTGATGGGGCCGCGCCCGCATCTTTCCCACCAACATGTGCGGCAAAGTCTTCTTCGATGGTCGCTGGCTGCGCATCCGGTTTCTCGATGACACCCAGCAATGGCAGGATCACGAGGAAGTAGACAAACCAGTAGGTCGAAGCGATCAGCGAAATCGTGTTATACGGTTCTTCCGCCGGTCGTGAGCCAACCCACATCAGCACAAAGAAGTCGATGACCAACAACCAGAACCACCACTTCAGCATCGGACGATAGCGAGCCGAACGCACCGAGGAGGTATCCAGCCATGGTGCCAACGCCAGCACGAGGATCGCACCGAACATTGCAACCACGCCAAAGAACGCAGCATCAATGATTCCGCCACTGATCCAGCTGGCAAACATCACAATCCAGACGTCCGGCGTAAAGGCCCGCAGGATCGCGTAGAACGGCAGGAAGTACCATTCAGGAACGATGTGTGCAGGTGTCGCAAGCGCGTTGGCTTCGATGTAGTTGTCCGGGTGCCCCAGATAGTTGGGCATGTACCCCACAATCGCAAAGAACACGGCAAGGATCACGGCCAGCGCAAACAGGTCCTTGATCACGAAATATGGCCAGAAGGGCAGAGTGTCTTTCTCTGCTTCTTCCTTGCTGCCGCGGCGCACTTCCACCCCAGTAGGGTTGTTGTTCCCCGTGGTGTGAAAGGCCCAGATATGCAGGATCACAAGGCCCGCAATCACGAACGGCAGCAGATAGTGCAAGCTGAAGAAGCGGTTCAGTGTGGCGTTGTCCACAGCGGGCCCGCCCAGCAGCCAAGTCTGCAATGCATCACCCACAAAGGGGATCGCGCCAAACAGGCCGGTGATCACGGTCGCACCCCAGAAGGACATCTGACCCCATGGCAGCACGTAGCCCATGAACGCAGTACCCATCATGAGCAGGTAGATCAGCATGCCGATCACCCACGTGATTTCACGCGGCGCCTTGTAAGACCCGTAGTACAGGCCACGGAAAATGTGAGCATACACGGCGACAAAGAACAGCGAAGCGCCATTCATGTGCAGATACCGCAGCATGGCTCCACCATTCACGTTGCGCATGATGTGTTCGACAGACGCAAAGGCGTTGTCCACATGCGGCGTGTAATGCATGGCCAGCACAATGCCGGTGATGATCTGCAGCGCGAGACAGAAAGTCAGAACGATGCCCCAGATCCACATCCAGTTCAGGTTCTTGGGCGTGGGGATCATCAGTGTGTCGTACATCAGGCCGACAATGGGAAGACGCTTGGCCAGCCCCTTTTCCCATTTGGCCTTTGGTTCGTAATGGTCGTGAGGAATTCCACCCATGGTATAGTTCTCCCTTAACCCAGTTTGATCGTGGTCTCGTCCACGAATTCTGCAACAGGCACTTCGAGGTTGCGCGGTGCGGGACCACGGCGAATACGGCCCGAGGTGTCATAGTGTGAGCCGTGGCAAGGGCAGAACCAGCCGCCAAAGTCTCCGGCATCGCCCAAAGGCACGCAGCCCAAGTGTGTGCAGACGCCAATCATCACCAGCCACTCACCAGACTCGTCCAGCGACCTGTTTTCATCTGATGCGTCGGCATCCGCGCCCAAATTCGCGTTTTCTGAATTGCCATCAGGCAGGTCAGACACCTCAACCTCACGCGCAGCGGCAATCTCTTCTTCCGTACGGCGACGAATGAAGACGGGTTTGCCCAGCCATTTGACGGTCAATTGTGTGCCCGGCTCTACGGTGCTGACGTCAACCCGGATGGATGACAGGGCCAGCACGTCTGCGGATGGGTTCATCTGATTGACCAAGGGCCAGACAGCAGCACCGGCTACAACTACACCTGCGCCACCTGTGGCGTAGAATAGAAAATCGCGGCGTTCGCTGTCATGTTCTTCATCTGCGTGGGACACGGGGACTTCTCCAGTTTCCAAGCGACCCAACAGGGCCAATGACATATCCGGCCACGCGCAGTGCGTCGCCAATGTTGACGAGCTATCTAGCGCCGTCGGACGGCCACGTCCAGCGCGCAATCTGACACACGTGGTCGCAGGGCGTGGCCTTTAACCCTTTGTTAAGACTCAAGGACCGAACGCTGCGTTAATCGTGGGCCGGGTGTGCTGGCGGTGCACGGGTTGTGCACGCGCAGTGTACGGACGGTGTACGTCTGATTCCCCGGTTTTGCTGGCGTTAAACCATGATTCGGCTGGTTTGGGAATTTTGAACCACCGAACGTTGCGAAGATCGCGGCGATCAGGGGGCTGTGGCGGCCATCGAGGGGCGCTCTGAAAATCCGGCAAACCACTCCGCAAGGGCCGCACGCCCCTGCCGCCAATCCCGACCCTCGTGGCGGAAATCCAAATATCCAAGCGCACAGGCAACCGAGATGTGACCTGCCCCGACAGGTCCCGACAGATGGCTCATCCAGCGGGTGTTGAGCGCATCCAGGCCACGCTCCACCTTGCCCCATTGCGCCTCGATCCAGGCCTCGGACACCTGCTCAGGCTCGCGCAGCCGGGTTTCATAGACCATGGACACGGCACTATCCATGATCCCGTCCCCTGTGGCTTCCAGCGTCAGCGTCTCCCACCGACGGCCGTCGGTCGGATACATCCCGCCTTTGAACAGATCATCCAGAAAGGCTGTGATTACCCTGCTGTCATATAGCGTCACCCCCTCGGGCCGTTCCAGCGCAGGCAGGCGCGCAAGCGGGTTTGCTGCCATCAGGCTGGCATCGGACGCCAGCGCGGTCGTTGTGACTGTGGCCAGTTCGACATCATCGGCCTTGCCCAATTCATGAAGCAAAACAACGACTTTGCGCACGAACGGCGAGGCGGGCGAGTGATATAGCTTCATCGGGGGTCCTTTCGATTTTGACTGATCCTATCAGATCCTTGGCGACTGTCCACTAGCCCTTTTTTGGCCCCGCGCATCAACGCAGCAAGGGCACGGGTCTCGCTCCCCATCCCATAGGCATCCATGTAGTCCGCCGCGCGCAGCCGGACATCATCGGGTTTGTTCTGGTTCAGCTTCCACGTGCCATCCACCCCTTCGATCTTCATCCGGCAGGGCACAATCTGGCGCATCATCTTGTCCAGCACTTCCGGGGTCATCTTGTCCGTCTTCCATGGGGCCTTGGGCGTCAACTGGTCTTCAAAATGCTTGGACTGGCGGTCCAGCAGGTCCCGCATCTCTTGGTGCGGACGCAGCTCCAAAATCCCGGTCAGATGAACGGCAATGTAGTTCCACGTGGGCACCTGATCGCTCACTTCGTACCAGTCGGGCGAGACGTACCCATCCGGCCCGCTCACCGCGATGCGAGCGGGCAGCGGGATCTTCAGCGCGCGGGCAATAGGGTTGGAACGGACAAGGTGCAAATGTAGATGGCCTGCGTCCTCATCAAACAGAAACGGCACATGCGCCATCAGTGGGCCGTCGTCACCGTTGATGGTCAAAATGCCAAAGGCACGCTCGCGCGCAAAGGCGATATTGTCGTGCGCTGTCTGGTCGTGAAACACGGGGTTTGGATGCATGGTTCTGCTCCGTTCTACGTCGCGTTCCTCTTGCCTTGGGGCGTGCAAATTGGCAACCTCGTGCTGTTCTCAGGGCGGGGCGAAATTCCCCACCGGCGGTATGCAGACCCACATCTATCGGTGATCTGTAAGTCCGCGAGCGCCTCGTCTTTGACGAGGGTCCAGCAGATCAGGTGAGAGGCCTGAGCCGACGGTCATAGTCCGGATGAAAGAGAACGTGCAGCTGCCGCGCCCATGTGGGTGCGCGTCGTTGTGCGCAATCGCCTTGGGTGACGTGTCTGAACCTAAAGGAGAAAACCGATGACACACACCCGCTTCGCCTTCGTCAAAGCCCGCTGGCACGCCGACACTGTCGACCGCGCCTATCAGGGCTTTACCGAATTGATCCTGCCGTCCCAGGTCGACGCCTATGACGTACCCGGCGCATTCGAAATGCCGCTGATGGCGCAAAGCCTCGCTGAATCGGGTCGCTACGATGCTATCATATGTGCCGCCCTTGTGGCGGACGGTGGCATATACCGACATGACTTTGTTGCCGCGGCTGTCGTGGATGGCCTCATGCAGGCCAGTTTGAAAACAGGCGTACCGGTTCTGTCCGTGTCCCTGACACCGCATCAGTTCCAAGAGACAGAGCACCACAAGTCGATCTACGCCGACCACTTCGTCACCAAAGGGCGCGAGGCTGCGCAGGCGGCCCTTGGCATCCTTGAGACACGGCGCGCCTTGCGCTCAGCGGCCTAGATAGGCGCGCAAGGCGGGCGGCGGGTTGGACATGATCTCGGACACAGGCTGGGGCGGTTCAACCCGCCCCTCGTCCACAAAGATCACCTGATCTGCCGCCCGTTCCGCGTCTTCGGGCGCGTGGGTGATCATCAACACGGTAGCGCCCGTATCCCGCGCCACGTCGCTTGTCAGGTCCAGCATCTCTGCGCGCAAGGCAGGACCAAGCGCGGCAAAGGGTTCATCCAGCAACAACAGCGGCTTGTCCTGCACAAGCACGCGCGCGAGGGCCGCCCGGCTTTGCTGCCCACCAGATACGTCGCCGGGTTTGCGCGCCTTGAAGGCCGCCAACCCGACCCGATCAAGGGCCTCAGACACGCGCGCGTGCTCCGCGTCGCTCAGGCGCAGGGACGGGCGCAGGCCCAGTCCGACATTCTGTGCCAGCGTCAGGTGGGGAAACAGGTTGCCATCCTGAAACAGCATCGCAATGCCGCGTTTGTCCGGATCGGCGCTGCTCACGTCGCGGCCGCCAAGCGCGATGCGACCCTGTGATGGGATATACCCGCCAATCGCGCCAAGCAGCGTTGATTTGCCCGCACCCGACGGTCCAATCACGGCCACGCGCTGGCCCGCCTCGACGTCAAAGCTCGCCTGTAGGGCAAAGCCGCCCAATGCGATGTGCAGCCCCTCAACCTTCAGCATGTCGGCGTCCCCACGCATCGCAGGCCCAGAACATGCCAAGGGCCAAAGCCAATAGCAACAAAGCCGCCCCCGCCGCCGCATCCGTGCGGTAGCTGCCCATCAGGCGATACATCTGCAGGGGCAGTGTCGCGCGGTCCCCGTCTGCAAACAGGGCAACAACGCCCAGATCCCCGACCGACAGCGCCGCCGCCAATCCGGCGGCAAACCCCAGCGGTCCACGGACACGGGGCAGCACCACAATGCGCCACAACGCCAGTCCAGACAGGCCCAAACCTGCGCTGAGCCGTCCGTAATCCGCCATCACCTGTCGCATGGCAGGCATAAGGATCCGCACGGCAAAGGGCAGGGACATCATCGCATTGACCAGTGCCGTCACGATCAGCGCGAACTGCGTTGGCGCGGCAAAGGGGTTGATCAGAATGAACCACCCGGTCCCGATCATCAGCGGCGATGCGGCAAGGCCAACAAGCGTTAGCGCCTCAGCTCCGCCCCAGCGCGTTTGTGCCAGCCACATCGAGATGGGCAGGGCCAGTGCGACCAGCACCACAGTGCTGAGCGCAGCCACCCACGCCGACGTCCATGCCGCGGACCAAACCTGCGCCGGCATCTGACCCAGCCCGGCGAGACCGGAAGCGGTGATGGCCCCCAAGGGCACCAGCAAAAACGTCGCCGCCAGCACGATCCAGAACGTGTCCAGCGTGCGCAGGCCCAGACCGCGCGCGTCCCAGCGCTGCACCGGGCGATCCCGGCCCATCTGTGCGGCAATCGGGGGCAGCAACCACAGCGCTGCCACAGCCGCAGACCCGGCCACGACCAATTGCAAAAGGCTCAGCATTGCCGCACGGCCCAGATCAAATTCAAAGCGGAAAGCCTGATAGATGGCCAGTTCGATCGTTGTCGCACGCGGCCCGCCCCCCAATGTCAGCGCCACAGCAAAGCTGGTCAGGCAAATCACAAAGATCAGGGCAAATGCCCCCGGCACAACCTGCCGCAGCAGGGGCCATTCCAGCGTGCGAAACACGACGGGCGGGGGCAGGCCCAACTGCCCGGCAAGGCGGAACTGTTCTGCCGGAATGGCCTGCCAACCTTGCAGGATCAACCGCGTTGCCAGCGGCAGATTGAAAAACACATGGGCCAGCACAACGCCGTTCAGCCCGTAGATGGAAAGGGGCGGCAGGCCGAACAGCCCCAGCCCCTGGCTGACCCAGCCTGCCCGGCCAAAGACAACCAGCAATCCCATGACGGCCACGATCACCGGCAGAATGAACGGCGCACCCAGCAAAGTGACGAGCAGCCCTCGCCCGGCAAAGCGACGTCGGGCCAAAGCCCGCGCGACGGGGATGGCAAACACCACGCTGACCAAGGCGGATAGGAACGACTGCCAAACGGTGAATCGCAACGCCGCCCAGTCCGCGACTCCGAACGTCACGGGCCATTGCGTCTGCGACGCCACGGCGGCCAATGCGGCGAGGATCAGGACAAACACTGTCCCCGCCGCCACTGGCCCCGCGATGGTCGAGGTGTTTATTGGCTGAGCGCGGCGCGCCATGTCTCGATGGCCTGTGCCTGCACCTCTGCCGCCTCGGTTTCCGAGTAGAACAGCACTTTTTCCGGCAATGGCAGTTGGGCCCAGCCGTCCGGCCACTGATCTTCTGGCAATGCCGAAGGCAGCGACCAGTTGGCCGTCGGGATCAACGTCTGGAAATCCGTGCTCATCACATAGGCCATAAAGGCGTCCGCGAGTTCAGGCTGATCGGTGGCAGCAATCTTGCCCACGGTTTCGGCCATGAAATAGTGCCCCTCGGGGAAGATCGCGGCCTTCTTGGTGAAATCTTCCTCCGCGAACATGTGATAGGCAGGCGACGTGGTGTAGCTGAGGACCATGTCGGCCTCGCCGTCGGTGAACAGCCCGTAGCTGGCGGACCAATCCTTGGTCACTGTCAGGATGTTTGGGGCAAGCTGCGCCCATGCGTCCGCCGCTTTGTCGCCGTACACCGCCTGCACCCACAGCACCAGCGCAAGGCCAGAGATCGACGTGCGCGGATCCTGGATCACGATCTTGATGTCGTCATCCATGGCCAGCAGGTCTTCGAAGCTGGCCGGAGGCGTTTCAATGCGGGTCTCATCGTAGATGAAGGCCGTGTGGCCGTAGTTGAAGGGCAGAAAAACCTCATCATCCCATTCAATGGGCAGGGTCAGGGCGCTGTTGTCCTGCCCGTGCGGGGCAAACAGGTCTGTGGCGCGGGCTTTGGCGGTGACATCCGTTGTCAGACCAATGACCACGTCGGCCTTGGTGCGCGACCCTTCAAGCAACAAACGGGGCATCAGGTCGCCCGTCGAAAACTCCAGATCGCAGCCGCAGATTTCCTCGAAACCCGCTTCGATCTTGGGGCCGGGACCCCATTCGGAGGTAAAGTAATCCCCCGCATATACAGTCAGAACGGGCGTCTCGGCCCAAGCCGCGCTGGCAGCCAGCACAGCGGCAGTTGTCATCAGATACTTCATCGCATCCTCCACTAAAGAAGACGGCGGGAAATAGGTGTTGGGTGATCCAAACCTTCCCTCCGCCGGTGTTAACCGGTTCAGGTTCAACGGGTTCACATCATTGCATCTCAGCTGTTGCCAGCACCCCGAGGTGAGAACAGGTATAGGAGGGTGCCCGCCAAACGGCAAGCACCCAAGGGGCGACTTATTCACGCTCTCTAAAAGTAGTGATCGCGGCGTGATCCGTCATACCGCCCGCCCTTCAGGCAGCAGCGCTTGAACCGTTTCCCGGACCCACAGGGACAGGGGTCATTGCGGCCAAGTTTTTCGTTGAGTTCCACATCGCCCATGCACCATACGATGCCCGGTCTTCACTCGGGTCTCGGACGGGAAAGAGCGTCTGCGCTTAGACGTGACCTCGAAAGGAAGGGCGGTCTTCGGGTTTGATACGGTGTGCCATGTCAGCCTCCATCATCTGCAGTGTGGAGCGGTTGTTTAGGGCAGGGATTGCGCGCAAGCAACGATTCCCCAACGGACTTGGCAACAGGCAGCCCGCAGCGTATGTCCCGCGTGGTTGGTTTTCGGAGTATCCTTCATGTCGTTCAACACCTTCGGACATCTGTTCCGCGTCACAACTTGGGGCGAAAGCCACGGGCCTGCGCTGGGCGCGACGGTCGATGGGTGCCCGCCGGGTGTGCGCGTGGACGAGGGCATGATTCAGCAGTGGCTCGACAAGCGCAAACCCGGGCAGAACAAATACACCACGCAACGGCGCGAAGCGGACGCGGTCAAAATCCTGTCAGGCGTGTTTGAGGGCAAGACCACCGGCACACCGATCCAGCTGATGATCGAAAACACCGATCAACGGTCCAAGGACTACGGCGACATCGTCGAGAAATTCCGCCCCGGTCATGCCGACATCTCTTATTGGCAGAAATACGGCATTCGGGACTATCGTGGCGGCGGGCGGTCTTCTGCCCGTGAAACTGCATCGCGTGTAGCCGCCAGCGGTGTGGCCCGCGCGGCTCTCGCCCATCTCGCCCCAAAGGTCGAGATCAAGGGGTACATGACCCGCATGGGCGCGCATGAGATTGACCGTGCCAACTTTGACTGGGACCAGATCGACCAGAACCCGTTCTGGGTGCCGGATGCAGAGGCCGCACAAACCTGGGCCGACTATCTCGATGGTTTACGCAAGTCAGGCAGCAGCGTTGGGGCCGTGATCGAAGTTGTGGCGCGCAATGTGCCTGCAGGTCTGGGCGCACCGATCTATGGCAAACTGGACACAGACCTTGCGGCGGCGATGATGTCCATCAATGCCGTCAAAGGCGTCGAGATTGGCGAAGGCATGTCAGCGGCCATGCTGACGGGAGAGTTGAACGCCGACGAAATCTTCATGGGGCCGGATGGACCGAAATACTCTTCTAACCACGCGGGCGGCATCCTTGGCGGGATTTCCACCGGGCAGGACGTCGTCGTGCGCTTTGCGGTCAAACCGACCTCGTCCATCCTGCAGCCCCGCCAGACCATCACCAAGGCGGGCGAGCCTGCCGAGATCATCACCAAAGGGCGTCACGATCCCTGTGTCGGTATCCGGGCCGTGCCCGTGGGCGAGGCGATGATGGCCTGCGTGATCCTAGACCACCTGCTGCTGGATCGTGGGCAAACGGGCGGCGTGCGCGGGCCCATCGGCTAGGACAACAGCGCACGCACTGAACGGACCACGTTTTCAAGCGTTTCTTCGTCAAGACGTGCACGCGCCATGGTGCGCAGACCCATATATTGGGCGATCAACATATCGGCGAGCGCGCCGCGCGCGTCATCGTCCAAGTCTTTGTGCTTGGGCGAGGCCTTGAGCGCCTCGTCAATCCCGTTGCGCATCGCGCCAAGACCGGTAGACACGGCTTGGGCGATTTCGTCGTCATACATGCTGGGTCCGGCGGCGGCGGTGCACAGCAAACAGCCGCGGCGATCCCCATGCGTTACGGCGCGGTAAGAATTGGTAAACATCGTTTGAATACGGTCTGCCCCGTTAGGAATCGCAGGATCAGTCAACAGGGCGACACCGGCCTGCACCGCTTTACCCTCGTAGTGATCGAGAACGCGCAGAAAAAGTGTCTTCTTGTCCGTGAACGCTTTGTAAAGACTTCCGCGTGTCAGGCCCATGCCGTCGAGCAGATCGGGTAACGACGCGCCCTCGTATCCATGGGTCCAAAAGACCTGCATGGCCTTGTCGATGGCTTGATCGGTGTCAAAGGAACGGGGGCGACCCATGATGCTGTCTCCAAAACGTGCGTGCCAGTCTCATATAACATTCGGAACTGTTTAGTCCATAACTCACGGTAACGTGTTTTGTACCGAACGGTTCCCAATGCTAACTTTCGGTCACAGCCAACCCAACCCCGCAAAGGATCACCGACATGTTCAAAGCTCTTTCAACCGTTCTCGCCATCGCTCTGGCAGGTTTCGTTGCACTCTCCAGCGCCGCAGATGCGGGTGCTGTCGCATCCGGTACGTTTACGGGCGCCTCGGATCACATCACCACGGGCGGCGTTGAGGTCATCAAGAACGATGATGGCAGCCACACCGTAGTCCTCGCCGCTGATTTCAGCCTTGATGGCGCACCTGACCCACGCGTCGGGTTTGGCAAAGACGTCAAGTACGACACAGCCACGGGCATGGGTCTGCTGAAGTCCCTGAAAGGCAAACAATCCTTTACCGTTCCAGCGTGTGTGGATCCCGCAGATTACAATGAAGTTTATATTTGGTGCTTGAAATTCAGCGTGCCTTTGGGCGTCGCAGCACTCAACTGACGGCTTGCCACCTGATCCAGAACCCGGCATGGGTTTGGGGACATGCAAGCACCTTCGACCCAGAACAAACCCGGCACCGCCATCGGCCTCAAGCTGACGGCGGTGTTTCTGTTCATGGTGATGGCGGCGATGATCAAAGAGGCGACACAGTCGGTGCCCGCCGGGCAGGCGGTGTTCTTCCGTTCCCTCTTTGCCATGCCGATCATCATGATCTGGATCTGGCACCGGGGCGACTTGCGTCAGGCGCTGGTGCCTGTGAACCTGATGGGCCACATCTGGCGCGGGCTGTTCGGAACGACCGCGATGGCGCTGACTTTCGCAGGTCTGGGCCTGCTGCCCCTGCCCGAAGTGACGGCAATTGGCTACGCCACGCCGATGTTCACCGTCATTCTGGCAGCCCTCATGCTGGGCGAAACCGTGCGCTTTTTTCGGATAAGCGCGGTCGCCCTTGGCCTTGTCGGGGTGATGATCGTGATCTGGCCTCGGTTGAGTGTGGACGCAGATTCGCTAGGCACGGCGGGCACAATTGGTGCGCTGATGGTGCTGGGCGCCTCCATCCTGCGCGCGCTGGTGCAGATCCACATCCGCACACTGGTCAAGACCGAACACACCGCGGCTATCGTCTTCTACTTTTCTCTGACGGCGACAGTGCTCAGCCTGCTGAGCCTGCCCTTCGGCTGGGTTGTCCCGTCAGCCTTTGATGCAACTCTGCTGATCGGGGCAGGTCTGGTCGGGGGCGTGGCGCAAATCCTTGTCACTTCCAGCTATCGGTTCGGAGGGGCGTCAATGCTGGCCCCGTTCGACTATGCGTCGCTGATCTTTGCTGCGATCATCGGGTATTTTATCTTTGCCGAAGTGCCGACGCTGAACATGGTGGCCGGTGCGGCGCTGGTCGTTCTGGGCGGCGTTCTGATCATCTGGCGCGAACGCCAGCTGGGTATGGACCGACGCAAGGCCCGTCAGGTGACCGATCCCAAAGGATAGCGTGCACCGGACATGCCGGCGCACGCAATTGGTTCAGAAACTCGCACCTTTAGGCTCAAGCGTGACCGCATACAGTTCATTGTCACCGCGATCCATCAGGCGCACTGTCATTTCCTGTGTGGCCCCATCGATGTCTACAAGACCAAAGAACTGAAGGCCCGCGCTCGGCGGCAGGTTGATGCCCTGGTCTTCCGCAGGTGCCTTTACGAATTTCACTTCGGGCCCGAATGTCGCGTCCAGCGCATTGGGACCAAAGGTGCCTGCGTGTAGAGGACCGGACACAAATTCCCAAAACGGTTCAAAATCACTGAACTGCGCCTTGTTGGGATCATAGTAGTGTGCAGCGGTATAGTGAACATCAGCAGTAAACCAGACCGTGTTGGCGACCCCCGCTGTCCTGATAAAGCGCAGCAAACTTGCGACTTCCAACTCTCGGCCCTTTGCAGGCCCGTTCGTGCCGTCTGCGATGCCTTCCGATCCCGCCTGTTCACGGAAATTATCCCAAACAATCAGGCCGATCGGCTGATCCGAGGCGATGACTTTCCATGTCGCTGTGCTGGCCGCCAGTTCCCGCTTCAACCAGGCCATTTGTTCGGCGCCGATCACTCGCGTGCTATCATCAAGTGTGTCACCTTGCGGTGCAGCGTTTGGCCCACGGTAGCTGCGCAAGTCGAGAAAGAACACGTCGAGCATCGGCCCGTAGTTGATTTTGCGGTAAACCCGGTTGGGCTCGGACGGGGTGATGCGCAGCGGCGTCATTTCATGGAAAGCACGGGTGGCGCGGGCTTGCAGGAGATGCACCGATTTCTCTGTGTACCGGTCGTCTGCCATCATATCTTTGCTGTCTGACCAGTTGTTCACGACCTCATGGTCGTCCCACTGCATGAAAGTCGGCACAGAAGCGTTCATCGCCTGTACGTGGCGGTCCATCATGTTGTATTTCCACTGATCGCGGAATTCCTGCAGTGACTCAGCCACCTTGCGTTTGGAATCGATGAGGGTGGTGTTCTTCCAGATGACGGCACCATCCTTTTCGACTTCATCTTTCATTGGACCGTCGGCATAGACGGTATCGCCTGAGTGGATGAAAAAGTCCGGTGTGTGCTTTAGCATGGTGGCATAGGTCGCCATGCCTTCGTCGTCGATACCCCAGCCCTGACCGGCAGTGTCACCGGACCAGGCAAATCGCACATCCCGGCGCGACATGGGCGCCGTGCGGAACTTGCCAATGATGGGTTCGGAACGCGCATTGATATCGCTCAAATCAGCGGCGGTAAAGCGATAGAAAATGTCCTGATCGGACGGCAGATTGTCCACGAGACGTTTAACTGCCATGTCGCTGTTGGGGATGGCATCTATGGGGGCGACGGCATGCGCGTTGGAAAAGCTCTCGGTGGTCGAAATCTCCATCTCGATCCGAGCAGGACGGTCGGTGCGCGTCCAGATCATGCCGGAGGAGGTGTTGATATCACCTGATTGCACGCCATGGGTAAAAACGGGGCGCGTGGCCGCGCGACTGATGGCAGGTGCGGCAAGAAAAGCTGTCGTCGTCGCAAGGAATGCGCGACGTGTCGGGCGGATAAGCGTCATGGTATTGCTCCTGATGTGCTGGACAGCATCATCAAAGGCCAAGACCGTAACGTGCGCTTTGCAGTTGTGTAACGGGCGAGGAAAAGTTTTATGACGGGCGGGTTAGTGCCGAGATCACTTGTGAACGTGACAGGCCGACGCCTCGACGACCAAGCCGTCCGGGCCAAAACGCAAGGTCTCAGCCGCCAAAACATCACGCTGGTTGCGATAGGTGATCACCAGCATGCCGTGCCCGTGAAAGACGTCCACAACCACAAAGGACAAGTCGGGTTGTGCGGCCAGTGCTTTGGCCCAATAGGCGCGCAAAGCGTCCTTGCCGCGCAGTTCGCCAATGCCCGTCAATCGCACGGCCTTGTGCGAGCGAAAGACTATATCACTCGAATAGTGGGCCAGAATGCGTTCGAGGTCGTGGGAGTTCCATGCGGCCTCCCACGCCTCTGCAAAGGCATCGAAATCCATGCCGCTTATGCGCGGACCATCTGTTCGTAGCCTTCGGCAATATCGCGTGCGATAGCACCAACTTCGAAGTTGTAGTCCGCGATCTGACCCACAGGCGTTACTTCGGCGGCTGTGCCGGTCAGCCAGCACTGTTCGAAACCTTCCAGCTCATCGGGCATGATGACACGCTCGTGCACCTTGATCTGGCGATCTTCCAGCATCCCGATGACGGTCTGGCGAGTCAGGCCGTTCAGAAACACGTCGGCCTTTGGCGTGTGCACCTCTCCGTCCTTGACGAAGAAAATGTTGGCTCCGGTGCATTCAGCGACGTAGCCGCGGTAGTCCATGAACAACGCATCAGAACAGCCCTTGGCCTCAGCTGCATGTTTGGATGTGGTGCAGATCATGTAGAGGCCGGCGGCCTTGGCATGGACCGGTGCTGTTTCGGGCGACGGGCGCTTCCACTTGGCGATGTCGATCTTGGCGCCCTTGAATTTGGCGTCGCCGTAATAGCTGCCCCATTCCCACGCCGCGATGGCCAGATGAACAGGGTTGCGGGCAGACGCGACACCCATGTCTTCACCTGCACCGCGCCATGCCACTGCGCGTACATAGGCGTCGGTGAGACCGTTCGCGGTCAGCACTTCTTGCTTGGCCGCCTCGATCTCGTCCACTGTGTAGGGGATTTGAAAATCCAACTCGCTTGCGGAGAAGTGCAGACGCTCTGAGTGTTTACGGCTAAGAAAAATCTTGCCGTTATACGCACGTTCGCCCTCAAAGACCGAACTGGCATAGTGCATGGCATGGGTCAGGACGTGGACATTGGCCGTGCGCCAGTCGACCATTTGGCCGTCCATCCAGATTTTCCCCTCACGATCATCATAGCCAGCCATATCAGCCTCCGTATTTTGCAAAAATTGCGCGTTTAGGTCCGTTGTGGACATAAAGTTGCGTAAAACCTGCGATTCGATATCTCTTCGCTCTTGGAATGTCAACAAGGCTGACTTAAACTGCCCGCAAAACGATCAAGAGTGAAACGGGGGGAAGCATGGCCGACGGACGCCCAAGTGCCGCGATCAGTGGGGAAAACCTACTGTTCCTGACGGATGAACAACTCAGACAAGGGATCGAGGCAATGTTTTTTGCCTATCGCGGGTTCACCGCCGATCCGGACCGTATCCTAACAGACATGGCCTATGGTCGTGCTCACCACCGCGCAATCCACTTTATCAACCGCGCACCCGGCACCACAGTGAACAACTTGCTGAACATTCTGGGCGTGACCAAACAGTCGCTCAATCGTGTGCTCCGCACCCTGATTTCCGATGGTCTGGTGGAGAGCCGCGTGGGACGCATCGATAAACGCGAACGGCATCTTTACCTCACCGACGATGGTCGTCTACTCGAAGGGCGGCTGTCGGATGCCCAACGCGCCCGGATGCGCGCGGCCTTCCGCGACGCAGGCCCTGCCGCGGTGGCGGGATTCCGACAGGTTCTTGAGGCGATGATGGACAGCGAAATGCAACGCGCCTACACACGTCTGAAGGAGAGCGGCACATGACCACATTTGATGCCCATCTGCTGATCGTGGATGATGACGAGCGTATCAGATCGCTTTTGCAAAAGTTCCTGATGCGCCACGGTTTTTTGGTGACTGCCGCCCGCAGCGCAGAACATGCGCGCCGGATTCTGGCAGGGCTGGATTTCGACATGATCGTGCTGGATGTGATGATGCCGGGTGAAGATGGCCTGAGCCTTTGTCGTGCCCTGCGCGAAACCCACGCGACTCCAATTTTGCTGCTCACTGCGAAGGGCGACACTGAAAACCGAATTGAAGGTTTGGAGGCAGGCGCGGACGATTATCTGCCCAAACCGTTCGAGCCCAAAGAGTTGCTGCTGCGTATCAACGCCATATTGCGCCGTGTGCCCGAGACTGACGAAGCTGAGGCAACGCCTAAAATCCTGACTCTTGGCCCGATCCGGTATGACATGGAACGGGGCGAGTTGTGGCAGGGCCCGGACCTTGTCCGCCTGACCGCGACCGAAATGCAGTTGATGAAACTGTTTTCCGCCCAACCCGGCGAGGCGATCAGCCGTGCCCAGCTCGTCGAAGATCTGGGCCGTGACAGGGGACAGGCGCAGGAACGCGCCGTCGATGTGCAGATCACCCGCTTGCGCCGCAAAATCGAAACCGACCCCAAGCAACCTCGCTACCTGCAAACTGTCCGTGGGGCGGGCTACATGCTGGCGCCGGATTAAGCCGTGAGCACAGCTCTGCTCACCCATACGGACGGCCTGCTGCACGTGACCCCACCCGGCATGCCCGAACAGGTCGCGCGCCTTGTCTATATCCAGCGCGCGCTTGAGGATCTCGATCTTGTCCGTGTCGATCCACCTCTCGCGGATGATGCCTCTATCGCGCTGTGCCATCCGCAAAGCTACATCGACTTTGTGCGTTCCAAAATGCCGACAGACGGCTTTGCCGGACTTGACCGTGAAACCGATGCCGAGACCTTTTTGTCACCCACGTCCGAGGGTGCCGTCTGGCGCGCAGCAGGTGGCGCGGTAAAGGCGGTGGACATGGTGCTGGACGATGAAGTGACCAATGCCTTTGTCGCCATGCGCCCACCAGGACACCACGCAGAGCACAAACTGCCTATGGGCTTTTGCGTCTTTGGCAATGTGGCAATCGCCGCCAAACATGCGCTTGAGATGCATGGATTGAAACGGGTCGCGGTTGTAGACTTTGACGTTCATCACGGGAACGGGACACAGGCCCTATTGGAGGACGACCCGCGCGCCTTTGTGGTGACCTCTCAGCAAATGCCGCTCTGGCCCGGGACCGGCGAGGCGTCTGATCGCGGTCCACACGGCTCCGTCCTCAACATCCCGCTCGCCCCCGGCACAGACGGTGCGCATGCGATTGCTGAATACGAACGGCTGGTTATTCCCGCGCTGATCAAGCACCAGCCCGAATTGATCCTGATCTCTGCCGGATTTGACGCCCATCAGGACGATCCGCTGGCACAGCTCAATTGGACCGTCGACACCTATTCCACGCTCACCGATATGCTCACAAAAACTGCACGAGAGCTGTGCGAAGGCCGGGTGGTATCGGTACTGGAAGGCGGCTATGATCTCGACGCGCTGGCGCTTTGTTCCCGCGCCCATGTCCAATCGCTGATGAAGGCCGCCACATGACAGACCGCCCCGTAGACGAGATGAGCTTTGAAGAGGCGATGGCCGAACTGGAACAGGTTCTGGGCCAGTTGGAACGGGGGGACGTGGCGCTGGATGCCTCGATCACGCTTTATGAACGTGGTGCGGCCCTGAAGGCGCGGTGCGAAACCAAGCTGAAAGAAGCCGAAGAAAAGGTCGCCGCGATCACGCTGGACGGTGATGGTAACCCCACTGGGCTGAAACCGGTCAGCGATCTCTAGAGCCGTGTTCCAAGACCAACTCACAGAAGCGGGCCGCGCCATTCAGGCGCAGTTTGATGCTGTCCTTGCGGGACTGGGCGATCTGCCCGTGATCCACGCGATGGCCCATGCGACCCTTGGCGGCAAACGCCTGCGTGGCTTCATGGTACTCGAAAGCGCGCGCTTGCACGGGATTGATGCCCAGGCCGCCATCTGGCCAGCCACGGGGATCGAGGCTTTGCACGCCTATTCGCTGGTGCATGATGACCTGCCTTGCATGGATGATGATGATCTGCGGCGCGGTGCGCCAACTGTTCATGTGAAATGGGACGAGGCAACGGCGGTGCTGGCAGGGGATGCGCTCCAGACGCTGGCCTTTGAACTGGTCAGCCATCCGAACGTCGGCTCGGGCGATGTGCGGGCCGATCTTGCGCTTTCACTGGCGCGGGCGTCCGGCGCACAAGGCATGGTTCTGGGGCAGGCCCTCGACATCGCCGCTGAAACTGCTGCCGCGCCTCTGACCCTCGACGAGATCACCGCCCTGCAAAGGGGCAAGACCGGCGCGCTGATCGAATGGTCGGCCACTGCTGGTGCACGGATGGCCGAGGCCGATCCTGGCCCCCTTCAAACCTACGCCCGTGCCCTTGGTCTTGCCTTTCAGATCACCGACGATGTGCTGGACGTGACCAGTGATGCAGAGACGATGGGCAAGGCAACGGGCAAGGATGCCGACGCAGGCAAGGCCACCTTTGTCTCCCTTCTGGGGTTGGACGAGGCGAAACGCCGCGCTGATGCGCTGGTGACGGAGGCCTGTGACGCCTTAAGTGTATATCAGGGGAAAGCAGACATATTGCGGGACACCGCCCGCTTTGTTGTGACCCGAAAGACGTGAAAGACGACCATGACTGATGCCCCCAAAACCCCGCTTCTGGATACGGTCCAACGCCCCGCCGATCTGAAACAGTTTTCGGACACGCAATTGCGTCAGATCGCGGATGAAGTGCGAAGCGAAACGGTATCTGCGGTGTCGGTGACCGGCGGTCACCTTGGCGCGGGTCTTGGCGTGGTGGAATTGACGGTGGCCCTGCACGCCGTCTTTGACACCCCGCGCGACAAGCTGATCTGGGATGTGGGCCACCAGTGCTATCCCCACAAAATCCTGACCGAACGCCGCGACCGCATCCGCACCTTGCGGATGAAGGACGGGCTGAGCGGCTTTACCAAACGCAGCGAGTCACCCTATGACCCTTTCGGCGCGGCGCATTCCTCAACCTCGATCAGCGCGGCACTTGGCTTTGCCGTGGCCCGTGATCTGGGCGGTACGCCGCCCGAAGGCACAGGGGATGCGATTGCCGTCATCGGGGACGGGTCGATGAGCGCGGGCATGGCCTATGAGGCGATGAACAACGCAGGCCACCTTGGCAAACGCTTGATCGTGATCCTCAACGACAATGAGATGTCGATTGCACCACCCGTGGGTGCGATGTCATCTTACCTGTCCCGCCTTTACGCCCAAAACCCGTTCCACGAGTTCAAGGCAGCGGCCAAGGGCGCGGTCAGCATGCTGCCCGAACCCTTCCGCGAGGGGGCCAAACGCGCCAAGGAAATGCTCAAAGGCATGGCCGTGGGCGGGACGCTGTTCGAAGAGCTGGGCTTTAGCTACCTCGGCCCCATCGACGGGCATGACATGGGCCAGCTGCTGCCCGTCCTGCGCACCGTCAAGGCGCGCGCCACAGGGCCGATCCTGATCCATGTGTTGACCAAAAAGGGCAAGGGATACCCCCCGCCGAAACTGCGCGCGACAAGGGGCACGCCACGGCCAAGTTCGACGTGGTCACCGGTGCGCAGAAAAAGACACCGTCCAACGCGCCCAGCTATACCAAGGTCTTCGCCGAGCACCTGATCAAAGAGGCGCAGGCCGATGACAAGATCTGCGCGGTCACGGCGGCTATGCCGGACGGCACGGGCCTCAACCTCTTTGCCGAACGCTATCCCAGCCGGTGCTTTGATGTGGGGATTGCCGAACAGCACGGAGTAACGTTCTCTGCCGCGCTTGCCGCTGGGGGCATGAAACCGTTCTGTGCGATGTATTCGACCTTTTTGCAACGTGGCTATGACCAGGTGGTGCATGACGTGGCGATCCAGCGTCTGCCAGTGCGCTTTGCCATCGACCGCGCCGGGCTGGTGGGGGCTGATGGCGCGACGCATGCGGGGGCTTTTGATGTCGCCTATCTGGCAAACTTGCCGGGGTTTGTTGTGATGGCCGCCGCGGACGAGGCAGAACTGGCCCACATGGTCGCTACGGCCGCCGCGCACGACTCGGGCCCCATCGCGTTCCGTTTCCCACGCGGTGAAGGCACAGGCGTGGACATGCCCGAACGCGGCACTCCGCTTGAGATCGGCAAGGGCCGTATGATCCGGGCCGGGAAAGGCGTGGCCTTGCTCAGCTTTGGCACCCGCTTGTCAGAGGTCGAAAAAGCCGCTGAGAACCTGTCGGCCAAAGGGATCACGCCGACTGTGGCTGATGCGCGCTTTGCCAAACCACTCGACCGCGACCTGATCCTTGATCTGGCCGACCGGCATGACGCCCTGATCACCATCGAAGAGGGCGCAGTGGGCGGTTTCGGCAGTCCCGTCGCTCAGCTTCTTGCGGACGAAGGCGTGTTTGACCGGGGTCTCAAATACCGTTCAATGGTGCTGCCTGACATCTTTATCGATCAGGCAAGACCGGCGGATATGTATGCGGTTGCCGGTATGAACGCAGACCAGATCGAGGCCAAAGTGCTCAGCGTGCTTGGCGTGGCGTCACTGGGCGAGGTGCGCGCCTGACGCTTGCGCGTGAGCGCATGTTGGGCCACGCTGGGCGAATGGATATCCGAAGCCGCCCTGTCCTTTACTACCGTTGGGTCGTGTTCCTGCTGGCCGCAGGGTATTGCCTTTACCAGATGCTGTTTGGGGCAGGGTCGGGCCCGGGCGGACCTTTCCGCTACCTTACCATATGGGCGCTGTTTTTGTCCTTTTACGCCGCCAGCCGGATGCTTGCCCTCAGCGAAGGGCGGATCACGCGCCGTCATGAAGTGTCTGCGACCTGTGCGGCTGTGCTGAATGTGATGGTCGTGTTTCTCTATTGGCGGCTGTATCTGACGGATCCGGCACTGGTGAACAATGGCGGTCCGATTGTGTGGTGGCTGGAATATTACCTGCACGGGCTGGGGCCTGCGTTGCAGATTATTGATGCCCTGTTCATCGGGGCCGTGTTTCGGCGGGTCTGGCGGGCTGTTCTGCCTCTGATGGGGATTATTGCGGCCTATGTTCTATGGGCCGAGTTCTTTGTGCAGCGGTTCAACAACCGGCCCATGGGCAGTGTGACCAGTGGTCTTCCCTATCCGTTTCTCAACAATATGGAACTGTCGGAGCGGGCGATGTTTTACGCGGTGAACGCAGGGACAGCGCTTGGGCTTCTGGTTGTTTTTGCCGTACTCGGCGCGGCGCTCTACCGTGTCATGGGCGCGCGCGGTGTGGCCTAGCCGGTTTCTTGTGCCAACAAGGCGGCCAAGCCTTCGCGGTATGTTGGGTACAACAGGCGAACCCCCAACTCGTCACTGATACGGTCATTTCGGACACGCTTGCTTTCGGCATAGAAACTGCGGGCCATGGGCGTCATATCGGCAGTCTCGAAATCCAGCGCCGGGGGCATTGGCAGGCCCAGCAATTCAGCGGCGTGCCCTATCACGTCCTGCGGCGGAGCGGGGTCATTGTCGCACACGTTGTACACCGCACCCGGGTTTGGGCGCGCGATGGAGGCGGCGACCACCTGGGCGATATCGTCTACGTGGATGCGGGAAAACACCTGCCCTTCTTTGATGATGCGGCGTGCTGTGCCACTGCGCACCTTGGCAAAGGGGCCGCGCCCAGGGCCGTAGATCCCGGCAAGGCGAAAGATGTGCAGGGGCAGGCCGGGGATGGCGGCCCAGGCCGCTTCGGCCTCGACCCGCCACTGCCCGCGTTTGGTGGCGGGGGTGAGCGCTGCGGTTTCGTCCACCCAACCGCCCTGGTGATCCCCGTAAACGCCAGTTGTGGACAGATAACCGGCCCATTCAAAGGACGGCGCGCCCGCCGCAATCTGGTCGCCGACGGCGCGCAGCACGGGGTCCCCGTCCGCATCCGGTCCGGCAGAGATCAGCAGATGCGTGGCCTCTGCAATTGCATCACGAATGTCGGCACCCGGAAAAATAAGCGGCTCAACACCCGAGGCTGCAAGTTCCTCAGCCTTTTCTGAACTGCGTGTGGTTCCGATGATCCGCCAGCCTTGCGGCAGCAGCAACTTGGTCAACGCGCGTGCCGAAAACCCGTGGCCAAAGGAAAGAAGTGTCTTGGTCATAGCCCATAGGTGCCAACTGACGCACCGTTCGACAAGCCCCTTGCCAAAGGTGCTTGCCCTTTGCCTAACTGAGCAGATGAGTGACGCACCCAATACCGATACGGCTTACGCCCTGAAGACGCCCGAAGACTCGGTGCGGCTTTACCGGAAATGGGCCGAAACCTACGACCAGACTTTTGCCGAAGCCACGGACTATGTCCTGCATCTGGAAGTCGCGCGCCACTATGCGCTGGTGGGTGGGTTTGGCCCCATTCTTGACGTTGGTGCAGGCACGGGCCTGTGCGGAGAGGCGCTGCGCGCGCGCGGCATCGGCCCGGTGGATGGCACAGACATTTCACCCGATATGCTTGAGATGGCACGGGACAAAGGCGCTTACCGACACCTGTTCGAAGGTGATCTTCTGGTTGGGCTGCACTTGCCTGATGGGCCTTATCAGGGTGCAGTCAGTTCAGGCACATTTACCAATGGGCATGTCGGTCCAAAGGGCATCAACACGGTTCTGGACGCGGTGCGTCCCGGCGGCTGGATCGTATTGGCTGTCAACTCACAGCACTACGCTGCGGCCGGGTTCGCCGCAAAGATGGATGAATTGAGCGTATCGGTCACAGATTTCAGTGAGACCAAGGTGCGGATATATGGACTGGCGTCCACTGGTCCGCACGCCTCTGACACCTCGTTGCTGCTCACTTTTCGCAAAGCCTGAATGCCGGAGGGGCGCCTTACGTATACATCTGTTTCTTGCGTGCGCGGGCCTCTTCTGTCGCGCGCCCCGTGCCGTCGTGATAGCTGCCAAACCAGCGATCCCACGGCATCTCGACCGTGCCATAGTTGCACTCGAAATATCGATGATGCAGCTGGTGAAAAAAGACACCCATGCGAAGTTGCGGATTGTCCTTCACCACCAGATTCTCGAAGCCTGAGTGGGAAAACACCGGGTGCGTGGATTGTACGTACCCATGAAACATCACGTGCAACGGGTGTGTGGGCACCACCAAGTGAATTGCGAAGTTGGTGTAGAACAGAACATGTTCGACCGGGTGCATGCTGATCCCTGACCACGGCCCGACATTGACGTTGCGGTGATGCAGACTGTGCGCCAGCTTATACAGCGGCGGCCAGTGCAGCAGGCGGTGCACCCAGTAGAAATGAAAGCTGGACCAGATCGGAATCAGCACGAAAGCGGCCACGAACCACACCGGGTTGTCCGGGAACAGCAGGGTCGGGGCGTAGCCATTGGCCATTGCCCAAAACACGAGGATCTGCGCAACGCTCCACAATGTGATGCCGCTGGCAATATGCCAGAACATGTTGTCCAGCACCTGATTGTTGAAGGTAAAAGATCCGTTCTTGCGGTTCTGATCGCGCGGATCGAATTTGGTGGCCTCCCCCTGTCCCTTCCGGGTGATCAGCCAGTAATGCAGGGCGCCTGCGATCAGGCATTGCGGGACAAGGTTGGCCAGCCACACGCGGACAATCCACCCGAGTTCAAGGCTTTGCATCGCCTCAAGCGGGGGCAGGATCAGGAAATACGCCCCTAGAGCCAGAACAAAGCACAGAGTTGTTGTTGAGATTTCAAACCAAAAGGCCGCGTACCATTTGAAAATAGCCACAGGTTGCGGCGGCCACAGAAACAATGGATTTTGCGCAATGGGCGTGGGCGGGCGGTGGTTCCAGCGCCCGGCCTCCTTGACCTCTGCAGGATCAGTAGGATCGAACGCGTGGGTGACTTGGTTCACGCTCGGCATGTCGACATCAGCTGGCATAGTTTGATCCCTCTTCATCCAGAATAGCCTTGAGTTCGGTCAGGTGGCGTTCGTCCTGTTCGGGATAGTCTTCGATCTCCTGAGCCGTCTTTTCGGCAACATCGCTCGGGATTAAGCGCAGCGGTTTGCCAGTCTGCAATGCCAGCAAATAGGTTTGGCACGCCCGCTCAAAGTAAAACATCCGGTTGAACGTGTCCGCAACAGTGTCGCCCAACACCATGATGCCGTGGTTACCCATCACCATGACCTTCTTCTTGGGATCATCCATCAGCGAGGCACAGCGTTCTCCCTCTTCCTCGAACGCGAGCCCGCCATAGCTTTCATCGACGACGACACGGTTAAAAAACATGCAGCCATTCTGATCGACCGGTGGCAACGTGCTGTCAGCGAGTGCAGCCAAAGCTGTGGCATATGGTGAGTGCACATGCAGCGCACAGCGCGCGTGCGCGCAGTACTTGTGCATGCCACCATGCAGACCCCACGCCGTCGGATCAGGGGCGTCTGGCCCTTCCATCGCGTCGGGATCATTAGCGTCCACGACGATCAGGTCCGACGCCTTGATGCGGGAAAAATGCATCTGGTTGGGGTTCATCAGAAACTTGGTGCCATCATCATTGATCGCCAAGGAAAAGTGGTTGGCCACGGCCTCGTGCATGTTCAGGCGAACAGTCCAGCGAAAGGCCGCCGCAAGGTCCACGCGTTCCTGCCAGTGGTCCATATTGGGGCGAATCTGGGTAATGGTCATGGCGCAGAATCCTTTGGTTTTTAACGCATCCTGCCCACGTGCGCCGTGTCGATCAACTCAAAAGCCTGCTCTGAAAGCGACATGATTGCTGCGACACTGCTCAGCAGTGTTCCAAGTCGACATTCTGAGCTGCGATGGTTTTGCCGTCCGCACTGTAAGTGCATGAAGAGAGGGTACCCGAGACGTATCCCGCTCCCAAGAAAAGTAAGGCGAAACCACCAAGGAACACGGCAAAAATCGCACAAAATGCCAAAAAGCCACCTGATGCCCTTGAGACAAAGCAGAAATACTCATTCAGCATCAGTCGGTGCCATCCTTGGCCCGCGAAGGCACCCAAGCGTACCCGTTCTCGCACAGGATGTACGCCTCCCTTAGCCCATGGGGTTTGTCGGTCGGTTCTTGCAGGATCGTTCCGCCCGCTGCCTCGGCCCGCGCACAGGCGTCTTCGGGATCGGTGTCATATAGCCGAATTTCGATCCCACCCCCGCGCGGTGGGTTTTCCGGCAGCAGACCAATCAGCGGGTTGGAATGATAGGTGCCATCGCTATGCAGCTGGAACACCTGTTCACCATAGCTCATGATCGCAAAGTCGGCCGTTGGCTGGTGTGCGCGCATCCCGAACACAGCTTGTAAGAATGCAACTTCAACGGCTACATCCCGCACCAGCAGGTTCAGCCCGATCCCGCGCAACCCACGCCCAAAACCATCTGCATCTATCGTATCGTAGTCCATGGCTTCACCTTTGCCCTGCCCGCACGCCGGTTCAACCAAAAACGGCAAAGAAATGAAGCTTTGACGACATCGCGTTCACCCCCCTTGCGTCCGATCCAGAATCTTGATCCAACGGGACATGGAACACACGCCCTTCCCTTCGTGGCCCGACACCGCACCCGATCTTGTAGACGTCGCCGCTGGCCGCAGCTCGGCAGACACTGTTATTCGCGGCGGCATCTGGGTGAACGTCCACACACGTGAGGCTCTCCCGAACCATGACATCGCGATCAAACATGGGCGCATCGCTTGCGTCGTCCCAGATGCCATCTATTGCACAGGACCTGATACGGAGGTCATCGAGGCAAACGGGCGATACATGATCCCCGGCCTGTGTGAAGGCCACATGCATATTGAGAGCGGAATGCTCACACCAGCGGAATTCGCTGCTGCCGTTATCCCGCATGGCACCACGACCATGTTCACCGACCCACATGAAATCGCCAATGTTCTCGGCCTTAAGGGTGTGCGCCTGATGCATGACGAGGCGCTGATGCAACCTGTTAACATCTGGACGCAGATGCCCTCTTGCGCACCCTCTGCGCCGGGGATGGAGACGACAGGCTACGAGATCAGTGCCGAGGACGTTGCCGAAGCCATGGCGTGGCCCGGCATCATCGGGCTGGGCGAGATGATGAACTTCCCCGGCATGGCGGCGGGCGATCCGCAGATGCTGGCCGAAGTTGCAGCGACCCAGCGCGCGGGCAAGACTGTGGGCGGGCACTATGCCTCACCTGATCTGGGTCCTGACTTTGCGGCCTATGTCGCCGGTGGCCCGGCAGATGATCACGAAGGCACGGTTGAAGCGGACGCAATTGCGCGGATGCGCCAAGGGATGCGGTCGATGATCCGTCTGGGCTCGGCTTGGTACGACGTGGAAACGCAGATTACAGCAATCACCGAAAAGGGCCTTGATCCGCGCAACATGATCCTGTGCACCGATGATTGCCATTCCGGCACGCTGGTGAACGAGGGGCATATGAACCGCGTCGTGCGCCATGCGATAGCCTGCGGGTGTGATCCGCTGGTCGCGTTGCAAATGGCGACGATCAACACGGCCACGCATTTTGGACTGGAACGCGAGATTGGATCGCTGACGCCGGGACGCAGGGCGGATGTGATCCTGACGTCTGATCTAACCAACCTGCCGATTGAGCAGGTCATCGCGCGCGGCAAAACCGTCGCAATGGATGGTAAGCTGACAGTGACCTGCCCGCATCTCGACTGGCCCGACGCCGCACGCCAGACCGTACATATGGGCCCACCCAAAACGGCTGCGGACTTTGAAATCAAAGCGCCAGAGGGGCGCAACTCGGTCACTGCGAACGTCATCGGTGTTGTCGAAAACCAAGCTCCCACGAAGGCGCTCAAACGGGACATGCCTGTGAGCGACGGCAAAGTGGAAAGCCATGGCGACACTTGCCAGATCTCACTTGTTGAACGGCATCAGGCGACGGGCGGCGTGGTCAACGCCCTTGTGTCCGGTTTCAATTACCAAGGCAAAATGGCCATGGCCTCGACCGTCGCCCATGACAGCCACCACATGATCGTTGTCGGCACAGACCGCGATCAGATGGCAAAGGCCGCCAACCGTCTGGCCGAAGTGGGCGGTGGCATCACGATCTGGCGGGATGGCGCTGAACTGGCGCTTGTCGAATTACCCATCGCGGGTCTTATGTCTGACAGTCCCGCACACGACGTCGCGGCCAAGGCCGACAAGATGGTGCAGGCCATGATCGATTGCGGCTGTACTCTGAACAACGCCTACATGCAGCACTCGCTGCTCGCACTTGTCGTTATCCCCGAACTGCGCATTTCGGACCTTGGGTTGGTTGATGTGCGCAGCTTTGAATTCATACCCATACTCGAGCCAACAACATGAAAACACTAGGAGAGGCCGAGCACGGCCATACGGAATTTCACGATGCCAAAGCGGCGGTCGCGCAGCTTTGCGACCTTTATAACGATGCCATCCGGTTTCTGAGCGGGCAGTTCCAACATGCGATGGAGCACGGCGCCCCGGAAGGGCGGATCAGGGCGTATTACCCTGAAATCCGTTTCACCACATCCTCATATGCACGCGTCGACACTCGGTTGAGCTTTGGCCATGTAGCCGATCCCGGGATCTACGCGACGACAGTCACTCGACCCGACTTGTTCAACAATTATCTCGAACAGCAGATCGGCTTGCTGATCGCCAACCACGATCAGCCGGTTGAAATCGGGTATTCAAATACGCCGATGCCCGTGCACTTTGCCGTCGCCAATGATCCGGACATCACCGTTCCGCAACAGGGCGCTGCATCCTTTCCGTTGCGCGACGTCTTTGACGTCCCAGACCTCAGCAACACGAACGACGATATCGTTAACGGCACGCACGAGCCTATAGACGGTATCCACCCCCTTGCACCTTTCACAGCGCAGCGCATCGATTATTCACTGGCGCGCCTTGCCCACTATACGGCAACGGATGCGGATCATTTTCAGAACCACGTGCTGTTTACGAACTACCAGTTCTATGTGTCCGAGTTCGAAGCATATGCGCGCGCGCAACTGGATGATCCAAACAGCGGCTACACCTCGTTCGTCTCGACAGGCAATGCCGAGATCACGGCGGGAAACCAGCCGCTGGCTGCAAGCCCGAAGATGCCGCAAATGCCGACCTACCACCTGAAGCGGCCGGATGGATCAGGCATCACGCTGGTCAATATCGGCGTGGGCCCGTCCAACGCCAAAACTGCGACGGATCACATCGCCGTATTGCGTCCCCATGCCTGGATCATGGTCGGGCACTGCGCAGGGCTGCGCAATTCGCAAGCCTTAGGCGATTTTGTTCTGGCGCACGCCTATCTGCGGGAAGACAACGTATTGGATACCGACCTACCGCCCTGGGTGCCGATCCCGGCGCTCGCCGAAATCCAGATCGCGCTGGAACAGGCCGTGGCACAGACCACCCAGCTTGAGGGGTATGAGCTAAAGCGGATCATGCGGACCGGCACCGTGGCCAGCTATGATGATCGCAACTGGGAACTGCGCGATCAGCATGGGCCCGTGCAGCGTTTGAGTCAGTCGCGAGCCGTCGCTCTGGACATGGAAAGTGCAACGATTGCAGCCAATGGTTACCGCTTCCGGGTGCCCTATGGCACGCTCTTGTGCGTCTCGGACAAGCCCTTGCACGGTGAATTGAAGCTGCCGGGCATGGCCTCAAACTTCTACAAAGAGCAGGTCGCGCGCCATTTGATGATCGGAATCCGGGCCATGGAACAACTGCGTGAAATGCCGCTGGAACGCATCCACAGCCGGAAATTACGCGCGTTTGACGAGACAGCCTTCCTTTAAAGGGCCGAAAACCACGAAAAATAGCGGTTTTCCCCTTGCAAGAGGCCACTATTCGTTGTGTTTTCCTACAACATACCGTTACAAAACGGGTAGGAGGCCCTAATTGTCGGGCAGACGAAGGAGACCAGAAAATGGCAAAACCAATGACCAAAACCCAACTCGTCGCCGCACTGGCCGAGGAAATGGGCACTGACAAGAAATCTGCAGGCGCTGCGCTGGACGCAATGTGCGGCCTGATCACCAAGGAAGTCTCCGGCGGCGGTGCCGTGACCCTTCCCGGTGTTGGCAAGATCTACTGCCGTGAACGCCCCGAGCGTATGGTGCGCAACCCAGCCACCGGCGAGCAGTTCAAGAAAGACGCGGACAAGGTTGTCAAAATGACAATCGCGAAGGCCCTGAAAGACAGCGTGAACGGCTAAGTCTGATCACAGTCTGTAGGAAGGGGTCGCCCATGGGCGGCCCTTTTTTGTGCGATCACCCCTCGTATACCGTGGCCGCGTCGCCCATGTAGTTGTCCCACGCAAACCAGTAAGAGATATGTCCTGCCACGCGCGGCAGGCGTGTGTCATCCGGCCCGATCAGCGCACTTTCTGTGACGCTCCATTCTAGGCCGTCCTGATCCTTTATCCTTCCGTCCGCGGGAGTGAACGTCCGAGTGCCCCGTTCATAGGCCCGCACACTGCGCGCGTCTGCATCCCCCACAAGCAACACAGGTGTTTCGGCGATGGCATCGTTGATCACTGGCATGCTTTCGAAGGCGTCCAGTGGCCATGCCCGTGCGGCACCGAATTGCCGAATGGCAAAAACATAGTCTTTCTGCGCATGCGCTTTCTGGTCGACTTGCGCTGGGAACATGAGCTCGGGCGAAGCGAAATAGTCGTTGTAGACCACACCCGATCCATAGTTGCGCCGGTGACCAGTATTGAGGGAAAGGACCATCGTGCTCGGATTGGATGCCTTCCACTTTTCCCACGTCGCAATGACGACGGGACGTTGTTTCAGGATGATCCCGCTGTTTGCAAGCGGGCCAATGACAGGTTCGCCCGTGTATTGGTTCCAAAGGCTGTTTGTGCCACGGTCAAACATCAGCTTGTTCGAGCGATAGAGGAAGCCCGAAGAGCCAAAGACGATGGGGTCAGAATGGCCCGCCACGTCTGTCTCAAACAGGATGCCCGATCCGCACAATGTGCAATAGGCCAGCGCCAAGGGAACGCCGCCAATCACCTCGTTAAACATTTCATGCCAGCCCATGATCCGAAGGGGGTAGGCACGGGCATCGCCGTTGATCGTCACACCAAAAACCAGATCGTCGCCGCGCAGATATTCTGCGGCCCCAGCCGGGATCAGGTCCGGGTTGTCGAGCGACGGGATGCCATCCTTCAAGACACCACCCCATGTCACTTCTTCCAACCGGATCCGGGCCCGTTCCCGTACTATATGCTCGGGGCGCAGAAACTGGTCGAAATTGGAATCTATCGACAGGTACATTTCCCGTGCAAGGGCGGGGTAGCTTTTATGAGGCACGATTTGCGGATTTGCCTCCTGCCAGAGCATCCAGTCAAACCAGTCTGTGCCATGGTTTTGGCCCGTGAGCGTTTCCAAAGTGGCACCGATGCGCACTGCACGGGCACGCGAAAAGCGCAGCGACAGAAGCAATCCTGCTGTCATGTCCAAATCACCACGCGCCTCAATATAGGACATGGCCTCACGAAACTCAGAGGAGGTGCCAAACATGGCGGCACGCTGTGCCTTTTCGGGGGTCAGACCTTCGGCAAAGGCGGCGCGGGGCAGAGCGGCCCCGGACAAGGCCAGTCCACTGAATTCACGGCGATTGAGTTTCATGAGCGCGCCTCCAAGTTGGTGATGGTATTCGTCGCACATCCGCCCGTTCACGGTCATCACAAAGGGTCGTGATCAACGCGCCTTGCATCCAGCGCCTGTTTAACCGAACGTCCGCGCCAAAGGGGCAGGGCAATGGACATTCGCGCACTACTGATGGGGCT
>ERZ1740072.90-NODE-90-length-47785-cov-9.144207_pt1 | contig 47785 bp, 54 predicted proteins | sample MGYA00581733_ERZ1740072 | MGnify/ENA primary metagenome ERZ1740072 (study PRJEB43018, sample SAMN04849741) | marine metagenome | isolation source: floating plastic debris | place: Pacific Ocean | collected 2008-08-30 | study: EMG produced TPA metagenomics assembly...
GACGATAGGTCACCTCCCCATTATCTTTTTTCTACCGACGATAGATCAGCCCTGCTTGCGAAGGGGGACTTACAGGGGGTTATCGACAATGGGCGCTATCGGTCAAACCCCTCCGCCTACGGCACCTCCCCTTCGTAAGGGGAGGACATCCTACAACATCATTCCAGGCTGGTATTTCATTTACCTGCTAGCCCCCTTAGCTCTTCCTGTGTGAGGTTCCAAGATTATGTGATGGATTGTGCGATCGCACAGTACTCACTCAAGATAATCTCCCCAAACGCAAGAGCGCGGTCGACTCTTCATCTGCCCTAAAAAAGAGATAGAATTTGTGCTCTTCTAGCCACAGTGTCAACCAGATGTTTCAGGCTTCTCCTGGGCGGCTATTATAGCGAAACAAATTATCCCAGACGTAGTCCAACACCTCCCGTGCGTCTTGCAACGGCATCACCTGACACCGATTTTGACCGTCATACGTCAGCAGTGTCTGTAGCTCACTGCCAGCGCTTGTATACCCCTTGATACCGGCTAAATTCTCTAAAGGTCCTTGAATATCAAAATCGATCGTCTTGCCAGTTTTCTCCATTAGCCAGTTCTCAATTCTGGTGTCCAATGCTTCTGACGTCAGAGGCTCGGAGCTGGTTAGCAGATGGTAATACACCAAAATTTGTTCTTTGCACTCTTCCTCTTCTGCCAAATCAATCAGCATCTGAAACGCGCTGGTATTATTGGCCAGATTTTTAAAGAATAGAGTATCAGACACATCTTTTTGAAACTTGATCCGCTTACTTTTATATTGGCTATATTGCTTAAACGCAAAACCACCGAGAGCAATCACCAACGACAGCGTTGCCACCAGCACAGGCATAATTTGCTGTGCCTTATCTTCTTCCACCTCGATTGACTGCAGCGCTGACGGAGCATTGACTGCAATCATGATGGCAGCAATCAGGAGTAAAATATTTGGCAGCGTTTTAATCAACAGCGCCGCTGCTGCACCAATGGCCGGTGCTATCAGCATCAGTCTGTCCCGCAAAGTCATACTGGTCTGCGTATTGGGAAAAAGTAAATCAAGATCGAGTTTTGGAATATTCTTGTAGAAGTAAACATACATCTTGCCAGGTTCAAACTGTTGATCTAGGGCACTATTTTTCTTCTTTTTTGCTTTAGCGCGAAAGTGGCCTTTTCCCTTAAATCGGATCAACAAAACCAGACGCTCAAAGATATCAATGGTTCGTTCTTTTTTCCAAAAGAAAAGCTTCTTAGTTGTAATTGTTTTGCTGACATCGCTCCGGTAGTAGCAAAGCAAGTCTTCAAAATCATTAAAATCTACTTCAGTTTTGAGCTGCACAAGCGATTGGTCCTGCAGTGACTGCTGAATCACCTCGTTTGGTACTGGATAATAGTTGGCCCGCTCTAAAATATGTTTAAAGGCATGGACAACTTGCCTAGCCATTTGCTCACGCTCTTGGAGCTGTTCCTCAAACAGTGGCTGAATTTCAGAGTTGGGGTTAAATACTCGATAGTTTTCTTTGATATCTTCTAGAAAGCTGTGAAACTGGATATGGTAGTAGGCTGAAAGCAGATTACAAAAAGATTGAAACATCTGAGCAGACTCTTTCCCTAAACAGCCATCGTCTAGACAGAGCTGGATAATATCTCTGCGCGGATATGGAATAAACGCTTCTCGAACGGCCATCGGCTCTCTGTTCTGCTCACTGATGATTATGGTAACCCACCGTGTTCGCTCACAGTTTTTCGAGAAGGTTGTTGTCAGCTAACCCGTTGACGACGTGACGGCTCTGCGGAAATGAGCGCGATCGATAGCCTCTGTAACACATGCTCTGAGAGAGTGTCAGACGATTTTGGTTAACTCAAGTGTAGGATAGGCCGAGACTGAGGAGTGCTTCAGCAACCCGTTCTACCCCTACTATAATCTAATAACAATAACCTTACTTGCACCTTAAATAAGGTCATCTGTTTTATCTAGCATCTGTCCAACTATCGCCGTATCTACATTGCTAGTAGTATCGTATTTCTTACTTGGGTTACCTACCGTCGTACTCGACTGTTTCAGCAATCTCGCAATGTAGTCCTTCTACGTCAAGCTGTCGTTCAACTAAAACTGAAGCTCCCTTCGACTTGCTCAGTTGTTGTATTTTGCTAGAAAGTCATTTACGACGGCGAGAAAATACTAACTGGATAATCAGAATTACTGCTGTAATAGCTATGATTTCAAGAAGCTTATAGAGTAACGCGATTGTTATAGAATCCCAAAGAATAAATCCGAGGATGATGAACCAAAGTACTATAAATAATACTGGAGTTACCGGATAATGGAAAAATCGCGTGAAACCATAGCCAGTCCAACCTTGAATTGGGGGATGATCAGCGATATGATGATTTATCAATTCAGTGCGTTCCTCCTTATTGCGCCAGGAGAAATTTTTCCAGTTATTACCTTTTCTTGTCACACAAGTATTTTGCTTAAGTGAGAGCTTATAATACCACCATTGTTCTAGCTCCATAATGTGGTCTTCAGCAGCATTGAGAGAACGTTGAAGAAGTGCGCAAACAAAAAGCCCAACAATAGGAATTATTTTAAGAAGAACGGAAAAATCATTATTGGCCTGATTTGGATCTGAAGCAATTAACAATGAGCCAAAAGCAGTCAACAAGAATGCTTGAGAGGTAAGTAACCAAGTTTGTCTATAATTAACTAGAGTGTTCTCATGTTCTATGGCAGATCGAATCCGTTTCCAATCCTCATATTCTCTTTCTTCAGCTCTATTGAGAGAAGGCTTAGATTCTTTATGACATGTATTTCCATTACTCATATTTTCTTATCTACTGAGGAGAAAGGTGTATAACTAAATTTTTAGCAGCCCTTTTTTTTGAATTAGATCGCCCCCTTTGCACACTTATCTGACTTAAAGCTCGACTTTATCGAAACAGGTAGAGATTTTTCTATGGAAGCATAATGATTACAGCAATTTTTCCAGCCTTTCAGCTATGTTAGTTAACCCCTGTGACATATAGAAAGTATCTTAATAAAGGCTAGAACCCCGAATTCACAGTTCTGTAACGGTCGTATGAATAGAGCAAGGCAAGCTAAGTATTTATTCAAAGAGTAATCGCCTGTGTTAATCAGCACTGAAAACACAAGTAACATACTTTAATTCAAGTCGTTGGGACTGTTTGCTCGAATTGGAGAAAGTATCCAATACTTTTTGAAAGTATTACAAATGCTATGATTTTGGTAAACCATTTGGAATGGTGAACTGTCGATTTGTGTGACAATAATCATTTCCGGCCATGCGGCCGATGGGAGCTAGCTTTTGGGTATCGACGCGATAGTTTTCGTCTACCAGGTCATCGCGGACAAACCAATGAATCACTTCACCAATCACTAAGTTAAACGTGCCAACCGGGACAATCTGCATCGTGCGACATTCAAATGCTACAGGAGATTCTGCTACCCGTGGAGCTTTTACAACTTTACTTGAGACTGTTGTTAGGTCAATGTGGTCAAACTCAGACTCACCATAGGGCAGTGGTTCTGAGGCTTCGGCAACCTGGCGAATATAAGGTTCAACGGCGAGATTGATTACATATTCTCCTGTCCCGCCTTCGCTGACGGGACGCACATTGCGCAGGGTATCTTTTTCAGAGCCGTTTGACTTGGGGGCGACGCTAAAAGCCAGGGCCAGAGGCTTATGGCCAACCGCATTAAAGTAGGAAAAAGGAGCCAAATTTGTCTTGCCGGTGGGGGAGATGCTGGAGACAAATGCAATTGGTCGGGGGACTACGGTGCCGATCAACAGCTTATAGCGTAGTGATGGGTCTAGAGACTCGGGATTAAATTCCATAGCAGGTGATGATCAAAAGCTTGACTCGAACGATACAGGCGTCCTACCCTAATTTCAAGGCAATGATTTCCGTCGTAGCCTTAACTCAGAACTCAATAACTGGCACCATCAGCGAGTGCGCCAACACTACGCTGATGGCTAACTTCCCGGATTAACAGGCAATCCAGGTCGCTGGAGGTATTATGCACCAGCCACCCCGATTTGCGAAATATCATGGCGGAGTGGCTGGCTGTTGGGTTCTGGTCCACCGGTCCCTTGCGGTTTCGATTAGCCAAGGGACCACCCGTTATCTGGAGACCAGAACCATGTTTCAAGAACCTTTCGAGGGTGCAGACGCGCCCAATTTTTCGCGTGAGCCTGAGCCCCTACCAGAGCACGATTACGAAACTATTCGCCATACTCTCTTTGGCAGTCTGACCGCCGTGCGCAACACAATTAAACTGCTCCACATGCTCCACTATGCTGAGCCCAACGACTGGAGTAAACCTTTGCCCACCGGTAGACCCAATGAAGTCATGGCCATTTTGATCAAGAAAGTCAGGGTCGATTAGATTTCGTAATTCCTGATCTGGTGTGTTGTATGCTCTGCGCCAAATCAGGGGCTTATATATCATCTATCGATTGAGCCGCAAACATTAGAATTTGCTCAGCATGTTCGATCTGTTCTGCTGCCTGCTCAATCGTGAGTGCATTCAACTGACCATAATCACCTGTTGTTCGTAGTGCCTGTGCCTCGATGAGATAGCGATGAAATTTGACCGGAACCTTTTGCGTCTTAGCAAATTCACGTCCAAAGGCAGCAATAACAGCTGAATGCTTCGAAAAAGCCATGTCTTTACCTGCTAAAAATGCCTGAGCAACATAGAACATACTGTAATACGCGCGAGACGTGGCATAGTCGGCGTAGTCTTGACTCAATAAAAGTTTTGCCGCATCTAAACTTTGCTGTGCCTTTAGGAGAAGTTCCTGTTGCTCTTCAGTCACAATAAAATTCCTTCTCGACGAATATTGCGCAGAAGAGGACTATTGCGAGTACTGTAATGGTTTTCATCCATGAATAGGCAGCTGAGCACCACGTCATACTGTAGTGAAAGATCAGCAATAATTTGGCTAGTATGCCTTATCTCTGCACCAGCATTAACAGGTGGCTTTAGGACGACTAATACGTCAATATCTGAGTCAGAGTTTGCTTCTCCACGAGCCTGAGAGCCAAAGAGTATAAGTTGTGAAAAGCGATTCTTATAAAAAGCGATTAACTCGTTTTTTAAGCTGGAGAGAATAGACGAAGTATTGATATCTACTTTCTTAGAGGTTTCCATAGCGCTGAGGTATGGGACTTTTCTCAAAAATCCATGATAAAGGCTATTGTCTAATCACATTAACCAAGGGATAAAATTGCTCTGTTAGATCTTGTCGAGCACTTAGCAGTGTAGGAAACGGGCGACTGCCGTAATCAGCACCCACTTCTAGCGGGAAAATATCAGCTTCCTCCAGCGGAGTCCACACTCCACCAGCGGCCTGGGTGATGACCCAAACAGCAGCAATATCCCAGATTTTTGGGGTGGCTTCCACCGCACCGAGGCTAATACCAGCGCCTACCGTCAGCAAATTGTAGGTGGCCACACCCAGCATTCGGATTTTGCAGGGGAACGGCTTGTTTAGAACTTTCAGACTGCGAGCACAGAGACTAAAAAACTGACTGCCTGCGATCTCATCCGAGGATGTGTGCATCGGCTCACCATCAAGAAAGGCTCCGCTGGGTCCGTCTAGGTCAGAGTTGCCCATAAAAAAGCCATGGAATCGCTGGTCTAGGGTGGGAATATACACATGGCCAAAAACAGGCGTACCTTTGTAGAGCAGACCTAAGGAAATGCCCCACAGGGGAACGCCTCGGGTGAAGTTGGTGGTGCCGTCAATGGGGTCAATAATCCAGCAAAAGTCTTCGCTAGGGAAAATATGGCTATCTTCTTCACTGAGGACACCGTGGCTGGGCAGCTCTTTTTGTAAGCGGCGGCGCAGTTCGCCATCGGCCCATTTATCCGACTGGGTGACGAGGCTACCGTCGGCTTTTTCTTCGGCGGTAGCGCTGCCAAAGTCTTTGAGCAGCTGGGCTCCGACGACGGTAGTTGCGGTTTCAGCGACGGTGAGAATATGTTGCCAGTCTGGGGTCATAGGGTTAGTCCATATCACTTTCTAGGGCAGTTGCGATCGCACTTTTTGCCGTTGTCTGAAACTCGCGAATATTCACCCGACTGACGATCGCCACTGCAATCAGCATACCGACTGCCTGGGTACCAAATACCAAACCATAGGCGGGCAGCAGCTGTGATTCTGCTACCTGACCCCCTGCCATGGTTTCTACGATGTCTTTACCCAAAGAAAGTAAGCTGCCGCCTAGCACCGTTGCAGTTCCTCGGGCAATGGCTTGAGCTAATCCCCATGCGCCGATAAATGTACCGGCCACTTCGGCCACCGTCAGGTCCAGCATTAGCAAAATCGAACCTGTGGTCAGCACGCCCGATGCTAAACCAAAGAGACCTACGCCCAACATTAGCTGTTGCGGATTGCCGGTAGTACCAAAGACAATGAGCAAAATTAAACAAAACGATGCCCACAGACAGCCAAATTTAATCGTGCGTTTTTTACCCAGTCTGGGAGCCAAGAAAAAACCGGTGGCGACAATGCCAAACAACGTACCCATGCCAAAATAGGCGTTGAGCTGGGTGGTCTCGGCAATGGCCATGCCAAAGATCTGACCGCCGTAGGGTTCTAATACCGCATCTTGCATAAACAGACTGAGGCTGAGCACCAGCAAAAATACAAAAAACAACCCGGTCTGACGGCTGGCGGTGAGAACTTTTATCGCCGCCCCAAAGGTAATCTGATCGTCACGCTGACGGCTGCGCTGCTGCAGTCGCGAATATTTTTTCTCAATGCCAAAGGTGCTCAGGATGGCCAACCCACACACTATGGACGGCGCAATGATAAACAGCCGATTAATGGAGCTACGTAGCTCGTCCAGGGTGGGAGTATCCCCCAGGGACCCCAATACAATAGTGGTGATAATCACACCGGAAACGATGCCCACCATCAGCATGCCCCAGCCGATCCCCACCAGCTTTGACTGGGTCTCATCATCCGACACATCCACTAAGAGCGCTGTAAACGGTGTCGATGTAGAGGACAAAGCTAGACCATATAGGGCAAACACGAAGGCTAAAAGACCCACCCAGGGGTAAATGCCACTGTTCCAGCCAGAAATTTCCACCCGAGCGCCAATTTGCCAAACAATCTGAACGGCGATAAAGGCGGTAATGGCCATGGAAACGATGCCGAGCCAGATGTAACCGCTGCGGTGATAGCCAAACAGGGGTTTAGAATCTGACATTTGGCCTACCCAGATGCGGGCCGGGGCCTTAAATTGATGCACTGCGATCGCACCCGCCGCGATCAGCGCTGGCACCCTCAGCTCATCAATCATGACCCGATTGAGGACACCCAACGTCAGCAGCGACATGATGCCAAGGCCCATATTAAATACACCCAGGCGCAGCATCGTAAAGAGACCGATTTTGGGAATAGCCTGCTCGGGAGCCGCAAAGCCATCAGTTAAGTCTGGACTGCTCATAGCCGTTGATTTGCCAAAAGGGTACTGATTTGTAATACCCAGCTTAAACGCCAACAGCCACCAGCGAGTAGTCCTGCCAGGTATCCCTGGTGAGCGTCCTACCGACCTCTATCTGTGACCACCAATTTGCCCATAAAAAAAGCGGCAGGATATCCCTGCCGCAAAGCCAAACTAGGAGAATTAGAAACGATTTGTCCGTAGCGATCGCACCTCAGGTATTCCCAACTGAAGTGCGATCGCTACACAGCACTAGGCAGCAGAGCCAACGTTGACCTTGACTACCCGGTTGCGAACTTCAGCCGCTTTGGGCACATGTAGCGTCAGAATACCGTTGGTATAGTCGGCGCTGACCTGCTCGTGATCCACAGCGACAGGAAGATTTACTACACGACAGAAGCTACCATAGCGGCGCTCGCGACGGAGAACAGTCTTGTCATCGCCATAGTCAGCAGCAGCGCGCTCACCCGCGACTGTAATGCTCTTACGGCTAGCTTCGATGTTGATATCATCACTATTGAAACCTGGAAGAACAACTTCTACGACGTAGTTATCACCTGCATCAATTAGATCAACAGCAGGTGTCCAGTTTGCTTCAGTTGTCAGGTCTTCAAACATACTGTCAAGCTGCTGTTTGATAGATTCGACTTCTTGAAGAGGCTGCCAGTAACGGACGATCATTGTGTTATTTCCTTAGGGTAGGTTGCGTAGAGAATATTGTTGAACGAGTGGTGTTGAAGGTTTGATTCTTAAACTCGGCTATCTAGCAAGGGGATAGATGCGTTTAAAGCGTTGTTTTGTTGGATGTATTTATTATGCCTTGGATCTCTAGTAATCTGTAGGGTGGGGAACCTCACCTAGTATGGAAGAATGCCGAATACAGTTTCAGCGAATCGATAAGTCAGGTTCCCCGACAGATTTACAGCAAGACCGTTGCGAGTGAAAACTAGCAACAACAGAAAAGAACTACTCTGCTGTTTCTGGTAGGGTGCCAGCAATGTTGACCTTGACGATCTTGTTTAGCTCCTCGGCTGTTTTGGGTGCCTGCAGAGTCAGGATGCCGTTGCTGTAGTCAGCTTTGATGTTCTCATGGTCAACAGCGGCAGGCAGTCCAACAACTCGGCGAAATGTGCCATAGCGACGCTCGCGATGTAGCACCTTGTGAGTGTCGTCATAGTCAGGCGCAGTGCGCTCACCCGAAATTGCGATGCTTTTGCGGCTAGCTTCGATGTTGATAGCATCGGCATTCACGCCAGGTAGAACAACTTCTACTGTGTAGCTGTCGCCATTATCCACCAGGTCAACTGCGGGAGTCATTGTTTCAGCCGCTGGCGTTTCAAATACGCTATCAAGCTGCTGACGGATAGCTTCGAGTTCTTGGAAAGGTTGCCAGTAACGTACGATCATTGTGTTGTTTCCTCAGTTCACGATTGTGGGTGCCAAAGAGAAATGTTGTTTTGGACCTCTTTGTTTGCCTTACAGTCACTATGATGTCGCAGTGTTTTAACAACATCCAGGGGAGAGAACCTCACCTGGTGTTAGGGCTTGCCGAAGAAGATTGTTGCCATTACCCAAGTGCGGTCGTGAGAACCCCAACGATTCGATCGGTTGGCCGTACCAGGAAGGCGGCTCAGCCCATCAGTGGCGCTGTTGGGGTGGAGCTTACACAATGGAACTACGACACGGATTAGGCATCAAAACTTATTAACCCTATCTGATATGGCAAAAACAGCACTGATCACAGGCGCATCTGGTGGCATTGGTTACGAACTGGCTAAGGTGTTTGCCAGCCATGATTATGATTTGATCTTGGTGGCGCGCAGCACTGATAAACTACAGCAGGTCCAGGCTGAATTAATTCAAGCTAAAGGCATTCAGACCCACATCATTAGCCAGGATCTCAGTCATGCTGACTCGCCAGTAGCGCTGTTTGACCAGATTCAGCAGCAGGAGCTGCCGGTCGATGTCTTGGTGAACAATGCAGGCTTTGGCGACTACGGTCCCTTTGTTAACGCTGAGTGGTCTAAGCAAAGCGCTCTGCTACAGCTGAATATGGTGAGCCTGACCCATCTGACTCGGCTATTTTTACCACCGATGCTAGAGCGGGGCTATGGCAAAATTCTCAACGTGGCGTCAACGGCTGCGTTTCAGCCAGGCCCCTTTATGGCCACCTACTATGCCAGTAAGTCCTATGTGATGTCCTTTACAGAAGCTCTAGCCCAGGAGCTAGAAGGCTCTGGGATTACAGCAACGGTTCTGTGTCCGGGGCCTACCCAGGGCACCGACTTTCAAGCTAGAGCTGAGCTGGAGGATGTGGTTTTTTTTAAGAAGCTTAAATTGCCTGAGGCAGCTGATGTGGCCCGGTTTGGCTATGACGCGTTAGAGCGCAACCAGCGGGTGGCTATTCATGGCTGGTTTAATCGACTGCTGGTATTTTCGAACCGACTTATGCCCCGTCGCACGGTGACCAATGCCATCGGTCAGCTGCAGGCTCCTAAGTAGCAGGGAGGCTCCCTGCGCTACTGAATCTTCCTACTGGGGGCGAACATTTTTGTTGATAGTAAATGAAATGGAAGAGTCTACGGCTGGTCTGGACGGCAATACGTCTTTGTCTGTCTCTGACGGGCTCGGAGACGTGATCACATTTGAGGCATCGGTCGATTGGGGAGCATTGGAGGTGCTGCTTGCGATCGCAAGTCCAAGCCCTCCTAAAACTGACAGCGGCAAGGAGAACTCAGCTAGCCAATGCAGACCGCTCACCCAATTAAATAGACCGATTCCCACATAGATACAGACAATGCAGATCGCCCAAAATTGCATACTTGTTTGCCGTCCTCGTCATTGACCAATTTTTTAGCATATCTCGCTACAGACTGAGCGTTTTTCAGGTGTCCCACTTTGATCAATTTTCTATTATCTAGCTGCTAGAGGATGTCAATAGCGCTAGAGTAGGTTGAGAGGACTACCTCTGCTAATCAAAATACGTTTAATTGAGATACTGTGGACGCTGCATTTAAAGGAATCATTCGGCTCTCCAAACGGGAAATTGAACAAATGCGTCATGCCTGTCAGCTGGCGGCGCGGTTGTTAGACCACCTGGAGCCCATGGTTAAACCCGGTGTAAGTACGCTGGCGCTCAATGATGAGGCCGAGCGCTGGACCCAGAAGCAAGGGGCCAAAAGTGCTCCCCTGGGATATCCCGGTGGCGAAGGGGTGGACCCGTTTCCCAAATCTATCTGTACCAGCGTCAATGAGGTGGTCTGCCACGGTATCCCTAATGCCAAGCAAATTTTAAGAGATGGTGACATTATCAATATTGACGTCACACCGATCTTAAACGGCTACCATGGCGACACGTCTCGAACGTTTTTGGTGGGTGACGTATCCCCCCAAGCGCGTCGTTTGGTAGAGGTCACTCAAGAAAGCATGTATCGCGGTATTCAGGCGGTTAAGCCCGGCGCCCGCATTGGCGATATTGGCGCTGCTATTCAAACCTATGCTGAAGCCGAAGGTTTTTCTGTAGTTCGTGACTTTGTCGGGCATGGAGTGCATCGCATCTTTCATACCGAACCTCAGATCCCTCACTATGGCACCGCTGGCAAAGGTAAAAAGCTAGCTCCCGGCATGGTATTTACCATCGAACCCATGATCAACGTAGGGGGCCATGATGTAGAACTGCTGGCGGATGGTTGGACAGCGATTACCAAAGACCGGTCGCTGACGGCTCAGTTTGAACACACCGTAGTGGTGACTAAAGAGGGCGTTGATATTTTAACGAAAGCACCTGTAGCAGCGACTGTTTAGCCAGACTGGTTGGGTGGGAAAAAGCAGCGCTAGATTTATTTATGCACAGAGTCCTGTATCTAGCTTTAGTGTTTCTGGTTGCCTGTGGAGCCGCACCCATAGAGCCTGATGCCTCACCAAGCTCTGTTCCTGAGGCTGTGTCTGAATCGGTTTCAGATGAAGTTCCTGCCACTGATGCAGCACCGGTGGCTGATATTGACTCTGTTGCGATAACCGGTGAGGCCGGCAGCTACACGTTTGCGGTCACCATCAGCAGTAACGATACAGGCTGTGACCAGTATGCCGACTGGTGGGAGGTCGTTAACGCCGAAACTGGTGAACTTCTCTATCGTCGTATTTTGGTCCATAGTCATGTTGATGAGCAGCCGTTTACTCGCAGCGGTGGACCTGTGGCCGTAGCTTCAGACCAGGTTGTCATCGTTCGAGGTCATATGGGAGGGCTGCAGCCTGGCTATGGGGGTCAGATGCTGAAGGGCTCGGTTGAGAGTGGCTTTGAGCCGGCTGAGGAGGCTTTACCTAGTTTGGAAGCTGTTGAACCGTTACCGACAGGATGCACGTTTTAAGTCAGTACTTTTTACTTAGGGAGAGTTTTGTACTCCTGTTACTTCAGAAACAAAATGAATTAGGCTCCTGGACGTACGGACGTTCCATGGAACGTCTTTCCATACTAAACTTTTAGACCTTATACAATCTTTATTCCTTAGTTCGTGAGTTCAAATACTTTTCTTCCTTTTTTAGAAGAGATTGTGCTAAAAGTCTCTTTGCTAGTAGAGACTTTGCAACCCGACAAGAATGCTGTAGCCTATTTTGTAACAACAGTTTTCGCTAGTTCGATATGGGCAAGATATCTACTGTCATCGGGTTTGGCGAATCTAGTAACCGATGGATATGTTAGTTCGTCAGGTTAACTGCTATGACTAAATGCGAACATAAATAGTCCTGACTAACCTGACAGAAGCTATGATGTCCGGCCTGTGGAGTCTAAATAATGTTACTAAAGGATCGGGTCGCTCTGATTACTGCAGGCGACTGTCGAGTGGGGCGTAGGATAGCCAGTCTATGGGCACGCCACGGAGCCAAGATTGTGCTGTGTGGTGTTGACCAGGTCCAGGGAACTCAAATGGTTCATCGGTTAGAGCGCAATGGGGCCAAGGCGCGATTCTGCCTGGTGGATGTGACCGAGGCCGATGATGTAAATCTGGCTATTAAGGATGCGATCGCAACATATGGGCGGCTTGATATTCTGTGTAACAACGCCAGCTTTAGCCTGTTGGGAAACGACGCATCTGTACTAGACCTAACAACCGAATCCTGGGAGCGCATCGTCGAGCTGAGTCTGCAAGGCGCTTTTCTATTTAGCCAGCATGCTCTCCCCTTTCTCAGCCGAGTCGATCAAGGCGCTATCATCAACATTGTCCCCTATCCCCATAAGGGCATGCACGTTGTTGAAGGCACCAGTCGAGGCTGGCTGATGGCAATGACCCGCGATATTGCTGAAGGGGCTACTCCGCGAGGGGTGCGTGTTAACCTGATCTGGCCCCATGTAGCGGTCAGTGGAGCCACGCTATCAAGCTATCAGGCAGCTTTGGCCAATAAAGTCTTTCACATGCCCCGCCGCGATAAAAATGCAGCTCGCGCCATTGCTAGAGCTGCGTTGTATCTAGCCTGCGATCGCTCCGCAGACATTACCGGGGCGATGGTCATTGTCGATGCTGACTATCCCCGATGGGCCTAGCTTTAGGGGCTCCATCGGGCAGGTTCTCCCAAACAATCTCACAAAAATTGGGATTACTCTAGGCCGCCAGGTCTTCTTGAATGTCTAGTTCTCCCGTCCATACCTCGTTTAGCAGGGAAATACCTGCTTCGCTCAGCAAAATGTCTTCACCGTCATAGGCAATATCGTCCGCTGATCCGCCTGCTGCTATTACCAAGTCTTCTATCCAAACATGGCATGGGGTCATGGGCGTTAATTTAAGCAGCTGTTCTAGATGCTGACATACCGCCGCTGATAGCGTCTGCTGAATCAGCTGATAAAGCGAAATACCTGTACGCTGCTCTACCCCTCCAAGAATCTGATGGGCATACCAGGTGGCTTCATTGGTAGGTAGCTGCTGGATACGCTGCTCCAACTGACGAATAATAGCTGAGGCAAATTCCACACCCAGATGCTGGTGAAGCGCTTGCACCGGTCCATCTAGGTCACGTTCAACTACGCTAGAGATTTCGTGCCAATTAATGTCAGGAAAAGCTGCCTGCAGCAGAATAAAGCCGCGCTCGTTCAGGTGGCAGGTTCCCTGACTCAGGTCATAGGAAAAATCTTCTCCCGGTTGAGCACCGGCTTCGATCAACATACGAAACAGTTGGACGTTATCGGATTGCATGGCACGAACAGTAAGAGATGGGTGAGGGTTGGCGCTGCTGTCAGTTCACCTGTCAGGTGCGGATGGCGAACAGCTCGTACTGTTTTGTTCACCTACAATCAACAGCGTCTTTATTCGTTTTTCCTTATATTATTAGTTATGTTTTATAACAAGCTAGCCATTACTAGAACGAACTGGTGTGGTGATAGGTACAGAATTTCCCTTTCAAGTGCTGAACTTAATGGAAATCCAACCTATCTTTGCAGTGTAAATACTGTATGTAGCAACGTATAGCAAAAATTCTGCTAGGGGGCCATCCGTCATAGGACGGGTTTATAGCTGGTCATCATGCCGGGTTTTGCGTAATCTATGGGATATCAAATTTTTTGCTGGCCCACTGTCAGGGACCGGTCTCGATAGGCCGCATAGACAGCATTGACGTTGTACCAATTAAGAAAAATACGGGCAACTTCTAGAGACAGCTGAGGACGCCCCTGGTCAATTAGCCATTGAAGTAAAGGCTTAAGCGTCCGCTCATTGAGCAAGCCCCCCAGGGACAGCAACCCCCACAACAGCCGGTGTAGCCAGGTCATTTGGATCATCATGCGTACATCCAGGGTGGGATGCTTCTGGTAAAAGACAACACCCATGCGAGCCCGCTGGATTTCTACATCGATCAGTCGAGGCAGGTCGTCGAGGCTAAAGGGCGGATGCCAGTGGTAGCCAACGGCTTCTGGACATTTGATCAGCGTTAGACCCAAGTTTTTAAGACGTACACCCAGCTCTAGGTCCTCCCAGCCATACTGGGTGAACTGTTCGTCGAAAAGCCCTGCTTCTATGAGCCAGTGCTTTGCGATCGCAACGTTCCCGGTCGCAAAAAACGCCTGGGAATAGTCCGTCACCTTAAACGGTTCTGAGGTGGGGTCTTCAAAATTGCAGGTATTGACCACTCGGCCATAGGTAAATACACGATCGTTACCCTGACGGGTGTAGTGCTTACCCAGAGCATCGGCGTGATGCTGTAAAAAGCCATCTAGCACCACCAGATCGCTATCAATAAAAATGATAGTGTCACCGGCTGCCTTCTCCACACCTAGATTGCGCGCTACGGCAGCTCCCTTATGGTTCTGCTGATACACCCTGACATGGGGGAATTGCATGGCCTGTAGCCACTCTACGGTGCCATCGGTTGAACCGTCATCCACCACCACAATTTCGTAGTCCTGAACCTGGGTGCTAGGGCGAAACGCCTGTTGCTCCATCGCCCGCAGACATTTTTCGAGGATGGGTTTGCGGTTATAGGTGGGGATGACGATGCTAAAAAACATGTATCAGTGTTATGGGAAGAGACCTTTATGATAGCGGGGTGCCTAGACGATCTTAAGAACGGTTGTGTTCCCGACGGATGAGCGTCGTAATACTGCCGTAATATAAAGGACTGTAATTTAATGGAAAATTAACTATGGGTCGGGCTGAACGGGTTGTACTTGCCTATTCTGGGGGTGTGGATACAACTGTTTGTATACCTTACTTGAAGAATGAATTTGGTGTGAAAGAGGTGATCACACTAGCGGCAGATCTAGGCCAAGGTGAGGAACTCGGGCCGATTCAGAAAAAGGCGCTGACGGCTGGGGTCATGGAGTCGCTAGTGGAAGACATGACAGAAGTCTTTGTCACTGACTATGCGTTTCCAGCCATTAAGGCGAATGCCTTATATGAAGGCCGCTATCCCCTGTCTACGGCACTGGCTCGACCGCTGATTGCAAAGGCGCTAGTGGCCGCTGCTGAAAAGTATGGTGCGGATGCGGTCGCCCACGGCTGTACGGGTAAGGGGAATGATCAGGTGCGATTTGATGTTGCGATCGCAGGTCTCAACCCCAAACTCAAAGTCTTAGCCCCCGCCCGCGAGTGGGGCATGAGTCGTGAAGAAGCTATTGCCTATGGCGAACAGTTTGGCCTAACGTTCCCGGTTAAAAAGTCCTCCCCTTACAGCATTGACCGCAATCTGCTAGGCCGCAGTGTCGAAGCCAGCGTTCTTGAAGATCCCTGGACAGAGCCTCCCGAAGAAGTGTACGCCCTGACCAAAGCCATTGCCGATACCCCCGACCAGCCCGAGTACGTTGAAATCAACTTTGAGCAAGGGGTTCCCACCGGCATCAATGGCAGCACTCTGGGACCCGTTGACCTGATCAGCCAGCTCAACCAGCTAGCTGGTACCCACGGCATTGGCCGTCTAGATCTCGTCGAAAATCGGGTCGTTGGGATCAAGTCCCGCGAGATCTACGAAACTCCAGCGCTGCTGGTGCTAATTGCGGCCCACAAAGATCTCGAAAGTCTCACCCTTAATGCCAATGTCACCCAGTACAAGCGCGGGATTGAACAAACCTATAGCGAGCTAGTGTACAACGGTCTCTGGTTTAGCCCTCTAAAAGAAGCGCTAGATGCCTTTATTGACAAAACTCAAGAGCGCGTCTCCGGTACGATTCGTCTGAAGCTGTTTAAGGGTAACGCCACTATTGTGGGTCGTAAATCGGACAATGCACTTTACACCGAAGAGCTAGCCACCTACGGCGCAGACGATCAGTTTGACCACAAAGCCGCCGAAGGCTTTATCCATATCTGGGGCCTACCCACCCGTATTTGGTCTCAGAAGATTCGTGCGTCATCTTAAGACCTGCTGCTAACTGGGGCATCTGCAGGGGATTACCCCAGTTAGCCGTATTATTTGTACAGATGTTTTGACGCTTAACAGTTGTTGTATTAATCCAAGTTAAACCAACCGGTCATCGCGACAGCCAAAGCATCTGCAGCATCATCCGGGCGTGGAATCTTGTCCAGCTTTAGTTCTCGCTGTACCGCTGCTTGTACATCCTGTTTGTCAGCGTTGCCGTAGCCGGTCAGCGCCTGTTTTATTTGAGCTGGGGTAAATTCTAAAAACGGTAGCTGGTGCTGCGCTAGCACCAGCATGACCACACCTCTGGCCTGGGCCACCAAAATAGTGTTACCCATGCGATAAAAGAACAACTTTTCAATAGAAACAGAGTCGGGCTGATATGTTTCAATGACGCTGTTGAGATCGTCATAGATAGTACATAGCCGTGAGCCCACTTCTGTCCCTGCTGGCGTTTCAATAATGCCAAAATCCACCACCTCAAGTTCTGGTTTTAGATTGCGAGTGGTGGCTGGGTCATATTCAAGAATACCGAATCCCAGAATTGCTAAACCAGGGTCTAATCCCAGGATGCGTTTTCGCATTTATCGCGCGCCGACCGGAGAGCGACCGTTAGCAGTCGGGTCGGGTATCGTGACTCCAAACACACTGCCAAAGGTTTTTTCGACTTTGTATCCAGAATCAATCGACTCTAGAGGATCCTTACGCAGACGGTGGCGCAGGCAAAGGGCGATGACGGTCTGAATATCATCAAGGGTGACTTCGCTGCGCCCTTCATAGGCGGCTAATGCCTTAGCAGCGCGGTTTGAAACAATATCGCCTCGCAACCCATCGACGTCTAGCTCAGAACAAACCTGAGAAATCTGTACCCGATACTCATGGTCAATGGCGACGCCCTTAAGACGCTGCTGCGCGCTGACAATTCTTTCTTGCAGGGCGGTCTGCTCGCTTTGGTACTTGGCCAAAAATGCATCGGGATCTTGGTCAAATTCAGCGCGCTGTTCCACAATTTGTACACGCTGAGCCGGGTCTTTCACGGTACGAATCTCGGCATGCATGCCGAAGCGGTCCAGTAGCTGGGGGCGGAGCTCACCCTCTTCAGGGTTGCCTGAGCCAATCAATACAAACTGGGCCGGGTGACGAATGGAAATGCCCTCCCGCTCTACCGTGTTACGACCGGATGCAGCCGAGTCTAGGAGGACATCGACGAGGTGGTCATCCAAAAGATTGACCTCATCTACGTACAGTAGACCGCGATTGGCCTTAGCCAGTAGACCCGGCTCAAAGGCTTTTACACCCTCAGACAGGGCCTTTTCAATATCAATAGTGCCGCACACGCGGTCTTCGGTGGCACCCAAGGGTAAATCCACCATGGGTACTTTCATGGCGCTCTCTGGTACTGAGCTGCCTTCAAATTCTTGCTGAACCTCTGGATCTTCAGGGGCTCGGTTAAAAGGGTCATTCTCAACTACGCTAATTTCAGGTAACAGGTCTGCTAGAGCCCGAATCGTGGTTGACTTACCGGTACCGCGATCGCCCATGATCATCACCCCGCCGATCTTGGGGTCAATGACATTCAAAATCAGGGCCAACTTCATATCTTCTTGACCGATTACCGCAGTGAAGGGAAAAACGGCGCGCTGGGTAGAGGTAGCAGTACTCACAGGGCTTTCTTAAAAACGTAGGGCATTTTAACGACTAGGTACAATTGTGCCACAGCGCGGCTCGTCTACTGCGGTCTTCAGCGTCTGCTCATTTAGCGCTCAGTTGAATAGGCTAAGGTGTCAGCAACAAGAGCGCCGTTTTGTATAGATGCCGCTCAGACATTGCCAATTCCTTCAATCCAGTAACGCCGTGCTTGCCGCTATTCGCGATCTATGAGCTTTATCCACATTCGTCCAGACTGGCAACTGCCCGAAAAATTAGCTACTACAGAAGCGGCTTTTCTAAATCGTCGTAAATTTCTCAAAAACCTGGCTGGGGTCGGTTTAGGGATGGCTGCCACTAGCTGTGCCGGGCGCTCTCTAAAAGCCCAAGGCAATGAGGAATTTAGCAATACTCTAGGTGAACCTCTGAGTAACTTTACGGTCAATCCAGCGTTTACGGATGTAGGTCGTCCAGTGACCGAGCAGATGTTTGCGAGTCGCTACAACAACTTCTATGAGTTTGGCCTTACTAAAAATATCTGGGAAAGTGCTCAAAAATTACCGAGCGATCCCTGGAAGCTGGAGGTTTCTGGCTTAGTTAATAAGCCGACTACCTATGACTTGGACGATTTGTACGCCAAATTTCCCTTAGAGGAGCGGATCTATCGATTTCGCTGTGTTGAGGCTTGGGCTATGGTAGTCCCTTGGCTAGGCTTCCCCATGCGTCAACTGCTAGAAGACGTGGAGCCCACATCGGATGCAAAATATGTGCGTTTCGAGTCTTTCTATGATGAAAAAATCACGCCAGGGCCGTCCTTTTCATTTTCCAATCTGCCCTGGCCCTATCACGAGGGACTGCGTATCGAAGAGATGGCCAACGATTTGGCGTTTTTTGCCGTGGGTATCTATGGCCGGACGATGCCTAAACAGCATGGGGCTCCCATTCGGATGGTAGTGCCCTGGAAGTATGGATTTAAGGGGGGGAAATCCATCGTGAAAATTGAGTTTTTAGCAGAGCAGCCGACCACGTATTGGAATACGATATCTCCCAATGAGTATAAATTCGAAGCCAATGTAGAACCCGATGTATCCCATCCTCGCTGGTCGCAAAAGCGCGAGCGCCTGGTTGGTTCAGGAGAACCGTGGGATTGGGTCAAGCAGGATACGCTCTTGTATAACGGCTATGGCGAATATGTGGCCGATCTGTATGCCTAAAGCAAAAGCGATTTCTGCATTCTGCAGTGGACGATGCCAGCTTCTGTAAAATCAGGACTCGCTACCTGATATCCCATGGATTGATAGAACGAGACAGCCGTTTTCTGGGCATGGCACCAAAGGTTGGGCAGATGACGCTCATAGCCAACGGCCTCGATTTCCTGCATGAGTAATCGCCCTAGACCCTTTCGCCTAAACTGTTTTAGTACCGCTAGTCGGCCCACCTTGCCCTGCTTTAGCGTATCTAAACGGGCCGTTCCTGCTGGACAGTCATCAACTAATGCCAGTACATGGTGACAAAGGGAATCGCGCGCATCCATTTCGAGTTCTATAGGGACTCCTTGCTCTGTGACAAAGACAGTCTCACGAATGATACGAATTGCTGAATGGTGGTCCGAAAGTTCACAACGGACAATTTTAATGGTCATAGCGAGGGCTGAATAGACAGACACACTTATTACGGTCGCTTTGCTACGCCTATTTTGCTGCACCTAATGCATATTGCTGACCCCGACCATATCAAGACCGTATTTGCATTTCCCTATCGTGGGGTCACCATTCAGATTACAAGTGGTACCCATCTGGGAGTCAAAATCTATACCGCCTGGGTTGACTACCCGACAGGAAGTGCGATCGCAGTGCCCAAAGCCTACAGCCGCAGCGATGCAATTAGACGAGCGAAACAGTGGGTAATGCAGAAGTTTACGCTTTAAAATTTGTGCCGTCTCCCTCGTCTGTTCTGCGTCTGCTTAATCTGTGGGCTCCTCAGACCTTAGATCCGGAGCGGGAGAGGTATCTTCCTTTCTTTCCGGGATAAATAGCTTCTCCAAACGTTCCTTAGACCAGCTTTCACTGACAAAAGAAACGGCGCTGATTTCTTCCAAGCGTACGAGCCAAACGGTACGACGAGAAACCTCATCATCAGGCTCGTCATCTTCGTCTGGTTCGTATACATGAACATAGACGATTTCAACGCAGGTATCATCCAGATATACTGGGACACCACTCAATCCACCCCAGGGCAGTCGAACCTGGACCTCGGTACCTTCTTGCATCGCTTCATCTAACCGCTGGTGTAGACGACCGGAGTATGTTTGCTTTTTGTTATCCCCAACGATGTAAGGTAATTGCCGGTTAGTAGTCATGGCGATCCCTGTTAGCTAATGAACAAAATCAGAGCGATTAACTCCTACTACTGATGCAAAATGACAGGCAGCTGCACTCTAGCTTAAAAGACCCATTGACTGACCATTTGGTTTCTGTAGACTAGACTATTCAACCAAATACAGTACCTAGAGCTGTATCAGTAGCGAGCCTAACACAATCATCCCGCAGCCTCAGGATAGCTGTGTATTATCAGCATGACAGTAAGCATTGCTGCACAGAGTATTTTGGCGGCCCCTATCAATATCATCTCAGGTACCTTACATAGGTGACGTAAACCAGCCGTCTGGGTAATTAACTATACAAGCAAACTTACTTAAATTACTGACTCAGGGCGATGATGCCAGGACGCTTTCTCTGTAGTGCTACTACAAAGGTACTTCCGACCATGAGGCATCGTAAACTAGCGTGCTGTTGTATGGAGCTTAATTGATGAAGGTTTAGCCAGATACCAACAACTTTTTTTAATCTAACAGCTTTATAAAGACATTCTATATATCGTTGTTTATGACGGCAGCTGACTGCTGTAGACTTTCAATCCGGGTATCCGACAAGAATCTTCTTGCAGTATTTGGCCTACACTATCGGTATGTATGTTATCTGCCTTGTCGTGGACCAGAGAAAGCCAGTTTGTAACCTGTCCACTGACAAGATACAGTTGTGCATACTGCAGATAATGTAGTTATAGTTTGGGGGATGATATAGCCTTAGTCCTAAATGATGAACTTGCAGTAAACTGCTTCCATGGAGGGAAGCGATTCTCTACGCAAGAGATGTAAGCTTAAGGCCTTCTTTCTATCGTGTTACGCTCCGTAGCATGAATTTGATTACACATTCCTTAATATTGATTAATGAGTCTAAACACCAAATTGCCGACTACTGATATGCAGGTCACCAGCATCCGCTTCGAGCGGGAGCTTATTGACAAGCTGAAAACTCTAGCAGGCAGCCGTGGGTATCAGTCACTAGTGCGTGAGGTGCTTTGGGACTACGTGCGCCAACACTCTGACGACCCTGGATTTCAGATACAGCGCCAGCAAATCCGGGCCATCATGGCGGCTGAAGCTCAACGTCGTGAGCGCTGCGCGCTAACTGGAGTCATGATTGAGCCTGAAGAAGAGATGTGGATGGCATTCACAACCGATCATGAGCTAGTGCCATTAAGTGTCGATAGTTTAGAAGATCTTGATTAGTCTTGAGTACAGGCTCGGCATTATCTTCTCCTCTCGTTAAATAAAAAGGTCATAGTACCTGCATCATTCTCTCTAGTGCGCTTCAACAGACATTGTTGAGTACGGCATAAGTGCTGTCTGTGTCATTGCTAGCGTTAGGGAGAATTTTGCTGTGAGCATATTTTTGCTAGACTGGCATCTCAATAAATGAGCAACGATGTTTGTGTAGTCATTAGCCTCATCTGGCCCAGTTTAGCTCTAGAGTTGCTGAGGTGGTGACTAAAGGGAACGTCAAGGGGGCATATGGCTTTCGAAGATGATGCTAGCTGTCTGTGTGGTAGCAACCGGTCCTACAGCAACTGCTGCCAACCCTATTTGCTCAATGCAACGGTCGCTCCGACGGCAGAGGCGCTTATGCGATCGCGATATGTGGCCTACTGTAAAGGCAATGTGGACTATCTAGTGGCTACGCGGCATCCATCAAAGCGTAAGTTTGACGACCGCATCAACCTGGTCAAAAGCATCAAGGCCACGGTTTGGGAGTCTTTGAGCGTGATCGCGACCCATCAGGGACGCAAAAGCGATACCACAGGCTATGTAGAATTTATGGCGGTCTACAGCCAGCCTGAATGGGGACAGCTCCACGAGCGCTCAAAATTTCTCAAAGATGAGGGCCGCTGGTTTTATGTCGATGGAGAAATACTATCGCCAATACTACCGAAGCGAAGTCAGCCATGCTGGTGCGGTAGCGGCAAAAAGTTTAAGCGCTGCCACGGTTAATCTGTCTACTACATACCTGTGTAGCCAATTTACGCACTGGTCGTCGCTTAACGATCCATTTGTCGCCCTGAGCTAGTCTCATTAAAGAGACATCGGCTACTTTAACGGCACATACAAGGAGTTGACCATGGATTGGATACGATCGCGCCAGTTTTTCAGCAGTGCTTCTACAGCTCTCTCAGTCAGTAAAGCCAGCCTGCTGGCGTTGAGTGTGATTTTTGGACCTATGGTTGGTTTAGCGCTAGCCAGTGATGGAGAAGAGACTCCTGAGCCTGTGAGTTCTCGCTTTACGTGCGAGATTCAAGCAGGTGAATATACGGTCATGTATCGTCCCAAAAGTGAGCCAGGTCAAGCCTATCCTTGGGCTGTTCCCACAGAAATGGGAGGTGGTTGGACTCCAGAGCGCCGTTGTGAAACCATCAGTGAGCGCTTGGAAGAGTATCGCCCAGATGGTCTGGTGGAGCTACGTACTGATGTGGAAAACGGTTACAACACGGTATGTGCAACTACAGACGAAGATCTAGATGCCTGTCGAATTGTGTTTACTGTTCCCCCCGGACAAGATCCGGTGGCTACTCGCGACGCGGTGTTTTCTAACATTACCCTGGCTGATGCAGGAACAGGTACTAGTGCGGTCAACACGTTTGTCGGCGGTGCCCGTTTACCAAACTCTGTTTTAGGAACAGGCAGCACCAACAGCGAGATTTGGGGGACGGTAGGAGAGATCTTAGGTGATCAATCGACTCGATCGGCTCGACGGACCTCCGGTATTTACCTAAAGCCCTATCTCGATCCTGCTGATGGTGGGACTGGGGCTTATTTAAATCAGTAATTTTAGCTGTGAGCTAAAACTCTTCTGGACCTTTTGTGATCCGTTGAGAGTTTGCACGCAAATAAAATTTCATTGTTGAAGATGTTTACCGTGAAGGCATCCAGCTGGTTACCTTCACGGTATGCTATTTTCCCTGAACCCTCTTTGGAATAGTCAGCTTGTAGACGTAGCGCCTGTCGGCAGCAGCTGGTTAGACCATAGCCCCTTAGATTCTAGCCATTCACGGCTAAAAATCTTTGACTGGTAGCGAGACCCACTGTCACACAGGACCGTTACAATCGTATGGCCAGGGCCCATCTGTTTGGCAATAGCGACTGCAGCACCGACGTTAATGCCCACCGATCCCCCCATAAAGAGACCATCTTGATATAAAAGCTGATAGACCACCCGCAGCGCTTCTGGATCGTCGATGCGAATTGCGTCATCTGCGGGAGCTCCTGCCATATTGCCAGTCACTCGACCGTTGCCTATACCCTCGGTGATGGAGTTGCCCTCAGACTTGATTTCTCCAGTTTTGACATAGCTGTAGAGACCGCTCCCCATCGGATCAGCAACTACACAGCGAATATCAGGATTCTTTTCTTTTAAGAACATGGCGGTTCCGGCATAGGTCCCCCCGGTGCCAGTGGCTGCAACCCAAGCGTCTACGGTACCGTCAGTTTGCTGCCATATTTCTGGACCCGTGGTGTCATAGTGGGCCTGACGGTTGGCTAGATTTTCAAACTGATTGGCCCAGATTGCATTTTCGGTTTCTTCGGCTAGCCGTCCTGAGACTTTGACATAGTTATTGTCGTCTCGATAGGGTACGGCCGGCACCGTGCGCACATCTGCCCCTAAGGTTCGCAGTAAATCTATTTTCTCTTTGGACTGGGTCTCTGGAATAACAATGACGCACTTATACCCTTTGGCGTTACAGATATGGGTCAGACCAATACCGGTATTACCTGCTGTGCCTTCGACAACCGTACCCCCTGGTTTGAGCAGCCCCTTTTTTTCGGCATCTTCAATGATAAATAGGGCGGCGCGGTCTTTGACTGAACCACCAGGATTGAGAAATTCGGCCTTGCCTAGGATTTCGCAACCCGTTTCGTCGGAGAAACTATTGAGACGAATCAGCGGGGTGTTGCCAACGGTGCCAACAAAACCTTGCTTGATATCCATAGGAGCCTTTGTGCCGTAAATGTCGGGTGTGCAGTCTTTTTATCCTAATGGGGAATGGCACCTGGAACGCGCCTAGGGGAACGAGAAAACACAATGTTTTATGACCTACGGCCATATGTTTAAGGCAACTGAGGCATCTGGCACAGTATCAATTAACCCAGCCTGGGCCAGCTGTTGGGCCGAGCGTTGCCACCGAGCCTGATCGAGTTCACCTAGGGGGTGCCGGTCCCGTTGCACATAGGTAGAAATCATTTTTAGAGACTGGGTCTGATAGGCCACATCCTGATAGTCGGTGTCTACATAGCGATCGACTAGAAGCTGCGCCGTACTAGACGGATGATCAATGGCCCAGCGCCAGCCAGCAAAAGTGGCCTCTAAAAACCGGTGTATGACCTCGGGCTGCTCGCTGACTAGCTGCAGCGGGGCAAAAATCACCTGGCTGTAGGCATCAAACCCATAGTCGCTAAATGTCAGTAGATTGGGAGTCTGTCCTATGCGTTGGGCAAACCGGATAGGTTCATCCAGCGCGTAGCACTGCACAGCATCAAATTCGCCGTTGATGAGACGCTGATATTTGTTTTGATAGGGAATCTCAATCGTGTTAACTCTGGCTGGATCAATATCGTGGAGGGCTAACACTAGATCTAAGGCTTTTTGACCATCGCTGTGAACACCGATACGTTTGCCGATGAGCTGAGACAGATCGCGCAGACTGCTATTGGGCAGGCTCATGAGGGATAGGGGGGATGCCTGGAGCATGGCTGCGATCGCAACCACCTCCACTCCACGAGCCTGAGCTGTCAAAATCAGCGACTCCTCCGCACAGCCAACGGTACGAGGCTGGGATACAACCGTCTGCACCACATCTATATCGGGCGGCGCTGGGTTGATCGTCACCGTCAGCCCGTGGCGTCGATAGTCGCCACGGGTCTGCGCCACACACAGTCCTGCAAACTGAGCATTGAGCCGCCAGTCCAGCTGCATCGTCAGCGGCTGGGGTTTGAGGCCAGGGATCATACCAACCCCGGCTTGTAAAAAAGTACGACGTGAGATCAACGGTAGCGTTGGAAGTAAGGCCAGTCTATCAGTGTAGCGAGAAGATCCAACCACATCAAAGCCCCCAAACTTGGGGGTTTGGGGGCCTGGATAGCTAGTAACTTTTTACCAAATACATCCTTGAGTTTCAGCCAAACCAGCCTACTTATTAGGCTGAGGCGTCATCCGCAGATAGGGCTTAACTTCAGTAACACCCTTGGGAAACTGCTGCTTAGCATCTTCAGTAGAGATAGAGGGGACAACCACACAGTCGCCGCCGTCTTGCCAGTTGGCTGGAGTCGCCACCTTGTGATAATCAGTCAGCTGCAGCGAATCAATCACCCGTAGGATCTCATCAAAGTTACGACCGGTGCTAGCAGGATACGTAATCGACAGACGCAGCTTCTTATTGGGGTCGATTACAAATACGGAGCGTACGGTTAGCGTATTGCCAGTGCTGGAGTTGGGGTGAATCATGCCGTATAGCTCGGACACCTTTTTGTCCTCATCGGCCAGGATGGGATAGTCAACATCGGTGCTTTGGGTCTCGTTGATATCACCAATCCAACCCTTATGGGAGTCAACGCCGTCAACGCTGAGCGCAATTGTCTTGACATTACGCTTATCAAACTCAGCCCGATACTTAGCAACCGTGCCTAGCTCAGTGGTGCAAACGGGGGTGTAGTCAGCCGGATGAGAGAAAAGAACAACCCAGCTGTCGCCAGCCCACTCGTAGAAATTGATATCGCCAGCGGAAGATTTTTGAGTAAAGTCTGGGACCTGATCGCCTAGTTGAAGAGCCATAACCGAATTTCCTGATATTTCCTTAGATCAAAATGTTTGGAGCAAAGCCTTACACTGAGGCCAATTTTGCCAAGCATCCCATAAACCCCGGTATTCCGGTCGGAGTTTAGATGATTCTTAATCATCCTATCGTGAAAGGACTCAAATGGTATCAATTGCAGCAGTTGTCTACGGGGAAATATGTATATTTTTTAACCTTGTCTTGGGCAGGTTTTGGCCCTGAAACGTAATCCCGTTAGGACGTTTGCGTCTTCTATAGACACGCCTCACGCTAAAGGAATGTCAGCGATCGCTTAGAACCCTCAGATGCTTTCTCTTTGGCTGTCCGTCTCTGGTGGCATGACCATTGCGCCCAATACCGATTAAGCTTAAGAACTGTAGCGTGGAAGGGAAAACGATGGCAGAGACAGCTAAACGAATCCTGTTGGTAGATGATGAGCCAGGTTTGCGTGAGGCGGTTCAGGCCTATTTAGAGGACAGCGACTTTCAGGTACGCACCGCTAGCAATGCCGCTGAGGGACTGGAGCTGCTACAGCAGGAAGCTCCAGATGTTCTGATATCAGACATCATGATGCCTGAGGTTAATGGCTATGAATTTTTAAAGCAGGTGCGTGAAGATCCTCGTTATAAGTCACTGCCGGTCGTTTTTCTGACGGCACGGGGCATGACTAGCGATCGCATCCAGGGATATAACGCTGGCTGCGATGCCTATCTATCTAAACCCTTTGATCCAGAAGAGTTAGTGGCCATGGTCACTAACCTAATAGAACGTCAGGCGGCCCGCACTCCTGAGGCTGGAGCCGTCCCGGATATTGCCGCTATGGCCCGTCAAATTGAGGAGATTAAAGCGCTATTGACCCAGCGTGGCACCATCCCCCAAAAGACGTCGCCGATTCGCATTGACCTGACCCCTCGGGAGCAAGACGTTCTAAATCTAGTTGCCGAAGGGCTGATGAATAAAGAGATTGCCAGTCGTCTGGGGACCACCGTTAGAAATGTGGAAAAGTACGTCAGCCGTTTATTTGGTAAAACGGGCACTAACAGCCGGACGGAGCTGGTGCGATTTGCCCTAGAGCACGGACTCGTCACGACCTAGCGATATGACTGGGGCTCAGATGTTCTGAACTAAGGTTATTTATCTCAGTCAAATAGATCTAACGGAAACGGCCCATAGGTGCCATTGACGAGATCGTACTCAGCCTCGCTGGCATGAAACGACACCAGCACACCGCGATTGGGCCCCACGTAGTCGTCTAAGTACCAGGCCCCTTTTAGAGTATTGAACTTAAGGTATACAGCCCCCTCGCGCTCGGGCAGGTCTAGTGTGATCGGTCGCGCCAGCCTGCTAACGTAGGCTTCGGTCGCGGCTTTACCCGCCGCAAGGGTATCTGTACAAATCCCCAGGGTTTCATAGTCAGCTAGATCGCTAAACCAGAGCAGTGCGTCGATCAGCTCTTGTTTTTGCGCCTGAGACAGCTGAGGCGGAACGACCAGGGTGCTAAATCGGGCCAGCTGCTGTCTAATTTTTTTGAGATTGGCAGATGTGGGGTTGAGGTTGAGCATAGCGTTTGGATAAATGTAGGGATCGCTATGATTTCGTGCTAGAGGGTCGCTCTTAGGCGTGGGGATGGGCTCACTAAATCATGATGATGCCGCGCGCTGTTTATTATGACACTCAGCCTACCGCTATGACACTCACCTGCGATCGCAGCCAAGAGCAGACGTCCTCCGGCTATAGTCTGCGGGTCAAAGACATGCCCACAGAGCAGCGTCCCCGCGAACGCCTGATGGTCTATGGTGCTAAAAACCTCACTCTGGCTGAGCTGATAGCAATTTTATTGGGCACTGGAGTCTGTCGAGGCAATAAGCTTTCAGCCGTCAATTTAGGTCAGCATATTCTGAATGGACTGTCTCAAGATAGCGGTTCTGTTTTGGATGCTTTGCGAGGCGTCACGCCCCAGGAGCTGATGACGATCCCAGGGGTGGGACCGGCTAAGGCCGCGACTATTTTGGCCGCGCTGGAGTTGGGAAAACGGGTGCTGCAGAATCGGCCCTCGGACTTTACTCTCGTAGACGATCCCGCTGTGGCGGCGGCTGCTCTCAGTCAGGATCTAATGTGGCAGTCTCAAGAAAGATTTGCGATCGCGCTACTTGATGTTAAACACCGGCTGCTAGGTACCAAGGTCATCTCCCTGGGCACCGCCACCGAAACCCTGGCCCACCCCCGCGAGATTTTCCGCGAAGTGATCAAACAAGGTGCCACCCGAGTGATTGTGGCTCATAACCATCCTTCAGGTTGTCAATAGCTGAACTAGCAGTCAGTTTTGGTCATGCTCTAGGCAAGTTAGCCCTCAGTATTGCGACGGTCTAAGGACTGAGTTTTATGAACTGTGGATAAAAAATCCGAGTTACGATCGTATTACGGCAGCTTCCAAAAAGTCAGGGAAAGTTGATTGGATAACGATTAAAGGCCAGTTAACGTTTGACCACATCACCCGTGCCTATAAATCAACTAAGTTGATCGGCAAGCGATTTGGCAAAACTACAAACTATCTAATGGTTGATGTGGATACAGAAAGCCCATACCATCCACATCAAAATGGCCCGCAGCCAATTTTAGATGCATTGGAAGATATAGGCCTGGTCCGATGCATAAACGTTCGCTCCAGTCTTAGCCAAGGGATCCATATTTATTTTCCTTTGCTAGAAAATGTATCAACCTGGAAGCTAGCTAAAGCTGCTAAGTCTGCCTTAGTTCATGCAGGTATAAAAGTACGCGGCGGCATCTGTGAGCTATTCCCTAATGCCAAAGGGTACGACCCGATCAACAGCATTAAATACAACGGCCACCGGCTGCCACTACAAGCTGGTTCATGTTTGCTCGATGAAGACTATCAACCCAGTTGCGATCGCACCTCAACTTTCTTGCAGCAATGGCGACTATGCGCCGCAGCGAATGAGTTTGCACCTGCAAAATCTCATCCTACTTTCAAAGGTTTCAAAGTCAACTGTCTCAATGAAGCATTTCCACCGCTGCCAAAGTTTATTGGTCCAGGTGAAAGCAATGAAATCTTGAAACAGTTAGCTAACTACGGCGATCGATACTTAAAGCTTCGAACCATACCAGAACTGGCTCAGTGGATTAAAAAAACCGTTGTGACTTTGAATGGATACGATGAATTTTGCTCTGATGAATCCAAATCAGATATTAGAAAGAACTGGTGTGAGCGTTGGGCCAAATCACATTTGATTTCAAAGCGCATTTACTCTGAGAAATCGGCAGGGCCAGACCATAACACAGTAGTGTCAGCGAATGCGTTGGAGAGACTCAAAGCATGTCTTCCTGAATTAGCTGGTCAATTTTTTAGCTCAGAGCGCCAGCTGTGGGTTGCTCTTGGCGTTCTGGGAAAGGATTTATTTTCATGTGCTTTTGGTTGGAAGACATTCCAGAAGTGGAAGCGATTATGGCGACACCTGGTAGCTCATAACTCTGCACACACAGTTATTAACCCTGAAGGTGTTAGCACTCAAGAAAATCAAGCATCTCAGCCTGCTAACACCTCCTTTGAACCCACATCTGAGCCGCCATCAGAAAACCTATTAGATAGCTGCGATCGCGAGCCAGAACTGAGCAATACGTTCAAATCAGTATTTTCGGCTACAGGCTTCTCAAAATTCACTCCTGCACCACCCGGCTGGTCAAGCTGGATTAGAAAAATTGTGGGGGAAAATGCCTAAACTGAGCCCTATTATTGAACTTGATTTAGTCCTGGAAGCATCCAGAGAGTGTCGTAGATATCGAGATAGATCCAAGGTGCACTGGAACGTTTCTAGAGCTGTTCTAAGACGGTTGAAGGTAGCAGCATTGCGATCGCTTATAGCTGAAGGAGTACAACAGCCTGCAACAACGTTGCAGGCTATGGAACAGGCATATCCGAATAACCTGCTCTATGCATATAAAACATGTTTGAATGCTCAAAGCATGAAACGTTTAGCTGCTGAGCTAAGAGTAGCGTTATAGTTTTCTGTCTACTTCTACTGAAATAATTTCTCGACCACAGCACCAAACAACTACTCTCAATTCTTGGTAGATTTGGTTTCGCTCTTCCTCTCCTAGACCATCCCAAAACGTTGGCGTTGCTATGGCCTGAACTAGCTCATCTAACTGTTGCTGATCAGCCTGGTATTGCTCCTTAAACGACTGTAAATCAATGATTTCCCTTTGGATATCATTGATAGCCTCAGCGATGCTAGAGCGTTGATTATCAGCATGCATTGTCTCGAGTTGCCGTAAATCCTCCCTCAGTTTTAATATTTTTGGATTTTCTTTCTTTTCCTCAGGTTCAACTACAGCGGCAGCAATATCAGCGGCACGTTTACAAATGGCCTCCAATATCAGTGGTTCAACACTGGTATATGGAATTGTTCCACTTTCAGGACACTTGAGCCCCTTAGATCTTTTGCCCTTACATCGAAAGTAGTAGTATTGCTTACCATTCTTGCGTGGCCTACCATCGTCACAGAGAGACAATACATATCTGCAGCTAACGCACCGACATAGGCCACTTACAGCTCTGATTTTACGTTTTCCTGAATGACGTTTATTGCTTTGGAAGCGTAGTCTTAGCGCCTTGTCTTCCGACAGTGTGATCAGGGGGGTATGAGTGTTGTAAAAGACTTCTCGTTTTTTCTCGCCTGCAACAAATCGATGTGATGTATGTCCCCGGATCGCATCCGACTTCAACCAGCTATAGAGACCAGTAGTAGTCCGTTCAATGCTGTGACTATCCCTAAGCCACCGAACCAAAGTAGGTAGCCCTTCGCCGTTTAGATAGCGGGTAACTATCTCCCTTGCAATAGGCCATTTATCCGGATCTGGTAGGCGTTTGGTATTAGTATCGTTCCATCGGTAGCCGAAGTGAGCGTTACTTCCCATGCGCCGGCATTGCTTACGGTCTCTGTCCTTTCGCTCGCGTATTTTTCGTTTGCTATTATTGCGCTGAAACTCGTAAGTGCTGCCCAGTATCGACCAAGTTAACTTTTTATCAGGATCATCGACGGACATCCCGCCGGCATCCAAGGAATGAACGACAATACCAGCCTTCTCGAACTCTCCTATCAAAGAAATCAGCTCTATTTGGTCTCGACTCAGTCGTTCAGGAGCCGTCACAACAACCTCCACTGGTCCCAACTTAGCTAGCTCCGAGGCACGCTTTCTGAGCCTTTGCATGTTCGGTCTGTTGAGGGATCCCCCAGAGGCTCTATCAAGAAAAATCTCATTACAGCCATACTCTTTTAGGCGTCGCTGCTGAGCTTCAATAGATGTTGTTTGCCCTTCATTTTCGGTCGATACTCGCCCATAACCAAGTTTCATTTTTCGTGCTGGTTCAGTTCTGGTCAGATTAGAGGCTACTTGCGGGTTAGTCATCAGCTTGACCTCCCTCGTTCCCAGAGGCTTTAAGCCTTTCTTCTCTGAGCTGGGCAACTCTAGCTAGAATGAGCGATTTTACTTTTTCAGAGAACTGTATCTTCCTATCCGGCTTACCCGCTGACCAGTTCTGTTGGGGGTATTTCCTCATCTTGCTACCCCCCATGTTTCAGTCAGACGATTATCCTCAACTGAGGGATGCAGAATCTCACTACCTATGTACGACAGGTGTACATTTCGGTTTTTTTGTTTTATCATGTGGGTTAACATGTTTGGTTAATTGATAGCAAGACATTGCTCGGTCTGGAAGCTGTCTATGTCTCGCTGCGATAATCAATTTGGAGCCGTTTAGTGAGTTATCGCTAGGCGGCTTTTTGCTGTAACTTTCGCTCAGCTTCTAAGCCTAGAAGAATGAGACGGGTTAACTTAGCGCTTTTCGTTGCACCAGGTACCTTTAGCAAAGCCTGATGAATATCGGGCTTCAATCGAGCTGAAACAACAAAAACATTATCGTGCCGCTCACATTTTTTATTCATTTAAAGCTCTCTTAAGCGTTACGCCATAATAGAACATTTCCCAAGATTTTGGTATACGAAAATTGCTAAAACGTATGTGTCGTGTACAATCTCGTTTTGTACACGATCGGTAAAATTCGCGTCGTGTGCTTTTTCATTTTGTACGCGACAGAATATCCAAGCCAAAGTTTTGGCAAAGGTTTTAGTGGTTATAAATAACAGAATAGGTAACAGGTTTTTGAGTTTTTACCTGCAGAGGCAGCTTGTTTTTACAGCTAATTCATTGACATTCTTTTATTTCGAAATATTAAGAGAGAGGAGATCTCAACTCTCAGTGATCACTATCTAGCAGCTGCCGAGGGGGCGATACCGTTATCCTGCAGCTGCTACCTTAGCCGTTCGTTTTCCTCACGCAGTAGATCTGACTCTACGTGAGCATCGGCTAATCCCCCAAATATGGATTGAAAGACTTCATTTTGGTCTCGCAGTAGCTGATCATAGTCAGCCTCAGAGCGCTCAACACCAAAGGCAGAATCAAGTCGACGGGTAACGCTCCAGCGGCCTGGGTCTGGCTCATGCGGTAACTGTCGTCGGTCAGCATGAACGTATCTACGGGTAGTCGTCTGATTTGAATAGTGGCTCGGATTGCCTTGGCTAATTCACTCATGGGATAGGCAGCTTATGTTTTTGGATACAGATGTAGCGATCGCAGTCTAATTGCCTTCCGACTTACGTCGCTTATCTGTCCGGTCCATCGTATCGGGCAATTCTTTCCTATCGGCAATAGCCTCAAGCCATAGCAAGATTGATTGCTCAAGCGCTTCAGAGATATTTGTCTCTTGATTGAGCACCTCCATCTTAAAGCGCTTAATTAACTCCTTAGGAACGTGGCCAATTACCTGGCCATATCTAGGATCTTCCTTCTTGCCACCGGGCATGTGCGTTGCTGCCTGTCTCTTCATTTTTACGACTCCAGTATGGACTAAAACCTAATGAATGCAATGGTTAGCTGACTATTTAGCTAATTAGCTCATAAGTTCTAGAACTTATGTTATCTTAGATTGCATCGACCCGCAAACAAGGGAATGTTGCATACCTTTTGCGGGCATAACGTTATTCAGGACAGCCAAATATGACAGTTTCGCTAGATAGAGCGGCCCTAAGTGTGGGTCATACTTCCCCTAAAAGAGAACTCGCGACAGTTTTGACTCTCGCAGGTGACTTTGGATATTCAACTGCTCAATTATTCGGCACTTTAGTGAGGGTAAATCAGCCGTCTTACCTGCTTCCTCTAGAGGTTGAAAAGTTACCTGATACACCAAAACAAGGTGTCTTTTCCTATGTCGATGGTGATGCTGCCGACATGATTGGTCGGTCGTTTGCGGTGGGTAGTGTTGCCCATTCAATTGATGCGGATGCATGCCGAAAAAATGCTGATAGCCCAGAGAACAAAATCGACAATTCTCTAATCATGCTGCTGGGTCTGCTGACGTACCAGCAGGGCCTGCCAACTGATATCGAGGTTAATTTACTGACCTGCTTACAGAAGGTGACAGCAGAATTGAGAGCGCAAGTTACAGAGGTGTATCGAGGTCGTCACACTATCTCTTACGGTGGTCGGCTGATGACGGTTAGCGTCAAGCCGTTAGGTGTCGCTGATGAGGGACTGGGCGTACTTGCAACGACTCCCCATGCAGCCACGAATAAAGACACCGTGGTGCTCAGCATTGGCGGCGGAACGGTTAACGTCTCTCAGTTCAAAGGAGGGAATCTGATCACCCAAAAGCCGTTTGCCGGTGGTGTGATGCGACTCTATGAGGCGTTGGCCCTAGCACCGTCACTGGTCACCAAGCTCAAGGTTCAGGGGGATGCTCACATTATTCGTGATGGTGTGGAGCGTCGGGATTTTCTCTATGGCAAGAATGCCACTATTTCTCGGTTCTCTTTTGAAGATGACTATCTAGTGGAGCTCCCCAAATGGTTTGAATCCACGCTAAAGCGCCCACTGCAATACGCAACACCGCTGTTGACCGCTGCAGATGCGGGCCTGGTGTTTGGTGGTGGGGCGATGCTCCCAGGAATTGAAGCATTGCTAAAGAAGTGTGGTTACACCGTTGTTGATGACCCCGTGAATGCTAATGTCCGTGGCTTGTTTGAGGTTGCTAAGGCCATGGTCGCCAAGGGGGGCGATCGTGGCTAAGGTCAGCGTTCGTGATGCTCTGTTGGCCGATTTGCAAGGGCGTTACCCAACAGAGTCACTGAGTACGTCTGATCGGATTTTGAAACTTATCACCGAGGTAGACACGCTCAAGGGCATCGTTGGGGTCACAGGCGATATCAGTCAGGTTGTTCAGCATACGGCAGAGACAAACTCAAATCCAACTGATGCCTTAGCCGAATCAATGATGGATAGTCTCATCGGTTCAGTCAATGTCGAATAGCCACAGTAATTCGTTATTCCACAGCAATCCAATCCATGCAACAACCACAAAATCTATCCCAGCTTAGACAGCGATTAGATGAATTATCCATACCTGGTTCGACATCTCAACTGGGAGAGCTGCAGCAGCTCAAACAGCTATGGGAGCAGACGTATAAACCCAGCACCATGACCAGCTATCACCCCGTCATTGAAGACCGTTTGCAGTTGGCTGAACGACACCACCAATAGCTCACACCAGAAAAACAAACTCATAAGAACGCACTCGGACTAAATGAGCCAATCTCATAGTGATTGTTCTCTGAGCTTAGCCGAGACTAAGGCTTCCGAGTATCAGGCCCAGCCTCAGAGAGTAGTTTCAAGCAAACCTTATCCGTTAAGAGACTATCAACTATGCCTCAAAAACCAATCACGTATTACGCTCAAACCACTGCTGTCAATGCCTTGTGTCAGCAATACGGCTCTCATTGGCAGGACATGCCTAAGCTTGAAGCGCTCACCATTGCAGCAGCGATCGCAACGGCCATAGCCAATGCTGAGAGTGATGCGCTGAATATGCTCACTTGTGAGTGCTCAATTCCTTATCTAGCGACGTGTGATGGCTTTAGGTTTCAAGACCATAACCGTACATTGACGCTGCTTGAGCAGCTAGATACCGAGCTCGATTCATCGCGAGCGGCGAATCTGGTCATTGGCATCTATAGCAATATCAATTTTCTTCAGTAATGCGAAGCGACTAGGAGCCCGCAAAAGTCCCTAGTCGCCTTTATCCCATCGACAACAGGATTTAACCATTATGGAACAGGGAACACCACCAAAGGTTTTAGAAGCATTAAAACCGGCTAGTGAAGCCGCTCCACTCGTCCATCAGGGCACTAACCAAACTACCTGGCATTCAGAGCTACGCCGCCGCTGGCGCTGGGCCGTTGGGGGTTCTATTGCTGTTGTTGCCCTATGCGGTACAGCTGCCCTCATGAGTGATGGACCTGGGCAAGAAATCAAAGGCCGATCCGGTGCTGTCGCGCCCAATAAAGAGGCGCTGCTAGTACTGACAGAGCAAGACTATGACGCGCTGAATGCACAGGTACAGCTGCAGATTGATGAATCCTATGGGCGGCTGATCGATCTAGAAGCTGTTCGGTTTCTAGCTGAGGCTGAGAAGCAAATCGTAGACGATACCAAGCCCTGCTATCGAGCGGGGGCCAGCTGCGTTCTAGACCAGTTCGAGAGTGACGCGCTGGTGATGTATCGCCAGGGTGCTGACACCTTAAACCGGCAGCTGCAGCTAGATGCACTATTGCGGCTTCAGGTTGTTGAACGCGCGCGATCAGGATTGCGCTTTGCCGATGAACCTGACAACGCACTGACCGCCGCTGCTATCCAACGGCGGCTAGATGCTAGACAGCTGACACGGGCCGCTGCTGCTGAATCTCAGGCCGCTGAGCTATTGGAGGACTGAGGCCGATGTTAGAGTTCAAGCTTTTACGCGCGGGTCTAGGGGTGGGCTCATCGGTGATGGTTTTAGCTGGATTGCTGATTGCATTTCAGCCAAAAACGGTTGCCGTGGGGGAGGTCAAGACCGGCATTAATGCGATGGTTGAGACCGGGCAGTTTAGCGCAACGGCTCGTAAGCCGGTCTTACCGGGGCTGATGCTGTTATGGGGTGGTGTAGCAGGTCTGGCCATCTCAGCGCTGGTGAAAGAGCCTGAGCCGGTGGTCATTCCTGCCGGGGGTGATACGCCTAGTACACCCAGAGGGTCAAAGCCGAAGCCAAAACCGGCTGCTATGCCTCAGCCTCAGCCATTGCCAGGGGATACCCTATCTGAGCTGTGGTCCGCGCGGGTGAGCTTTAAGCGGCTGGCTACCCAGTTAGACCTATCGACCCGGATGGCTCTGCTTGAGCGCTCCCTGCAGCGCCATGAGGGTGGATGGATGAAGCGGTTGTTGCGGTGCCCGTGTCTGCTGGTGGTCGGTCGCCCTGGCAGTGCTAAGAGTAGCTTTGCCGGTGCTCTGGCTATTAGTCGCGAGCTGTTGATCCGTGACCTGGCTCAGACCATTGTTAGTGATCCAAATGCGCATCTTAAAGCAGAGCAGCGCGTTTGGCAACAGCACTGGAAGCTGTCAGGGGCACGGGACAACTGGGGTGAAATTGGCAAAGCGATCGCAGACATGTACAAGCGTTTTGCCGATAGCCAAGGCTCCAATCTGGTCAGCTCCATCTATGACGAGATGACGGCCTATGAAGGCAATGTCGATGAAAAACACCTCGGCGGTTTTCTGCCGCAGATTACGAGCAAGGCACGAGCAGCTCGGGAATATATCACCATCGTCAGCCACAATGACACGCTCAAATGTTTAGGCGGCAAAGCCGGTGAAGCCAAGCTCAAAGACGACATGGTACAGCTCAATTTGTGCTCAAAGTCGAATGATGAAGGCGAATTTACTCCAACCGGAAAAGGCTCGATTGAGGGCCAAGATTATGACGACAAGAACAAGCCATTAACGCAGCCGGTAACGGTGCCAAGATGGTTTGACCCAGTTATCTTAGTTCGGCTATTTCCTGAGGTTTATTTAGCCCATTCAAATAATAACGAGAGCGCATCTGAGGACGGTCATAGCGCCGTTAACCACGCCGTTAACGACCGTTATAAGTCTGAAGACTTAACGGCGGCTGAACGGCCTCTTAACGACCTTAACGACTCAGATCGTTATTACTTAACTCCCCAGCATGTAAGGTTTGTAGCCGCTCGGCAGGTTCAGTTAACGGTTCTAGAGGAGATAGGTGAAGATGTGCCGTTAACGGACATCGTTAACGCATTAACGGCAGTTAGCGATGAGATGTCTGACAGCGATGTTATTAAGCAAAAACTCAAAATGGGAGGACCTAATTACAAGAAAGGAAGATTCATTCTAAAAATCATCAAGCAAGCTATCAGTAAAAGCGAGGAAAATTAATGGTTAGAAAGTCAAGCGCGATTGTTCCCATGGGCGATGCTCATCTAGCGATTGATTCCAATCAAAACGGGATTGACGATCGCTATGAAGGCATTATCGATGCCAAGTATCGGGTTATCTCCCAGGGCAAAAGTAAGACCTACCCGATTTATCAGCTAGACCCAACGAAGCCGTTTTCTACATTCATAACGATGCGGTCGATCCTCTCGGCCATTCGTCACCGGGGGCCGATTGCTCTAGCTGAGCTAGCGGTGTTGGGGTACCTGGTTCTAGCGGGTACCGCTTTCGGGTTGAACATGCTCACGACCCACCCGGTGCGCTTTACCAACGTGCCAATTTTTGACCCCACGGCGACGGGTGCCAACATCGCTTGGTTCTTCCGTCCGGTTGTTGGGGTAGCAGCCGACAGCACCCTAGATGCTCAGATGGACATGTTTGGAGCTGAAGGCGCTGAAGCGAAACGGCAGCAGGGTCTAGACCGTGGCCGCTATGCCGTCACCTGGGAGGACTAGCGCCGATGAACCGAGTCAGGCTTAGGAACAGCGCGATCGCAATGATGCCGATTGCTTTTCTAGTCCTGGCTAGTGACCTACATGTACCGGGTTGGGGTGAATTCACTAACCCGGTTTTCTATGCAAAGTGGGTCATTAGCCGGGTCAAGGGACTGGGCGGTGATATTCAAACTGTCGCAGCCAATGACAGACGCCTAGCCGTCTGCCAGGGGGCCATAGAGCCCGGTGTGATTGATGCCAATCAAACAGCCATGCGCCAGACGCTAGCAGGTGAATCTGAGGAGCTAGCAGTCTCACTGCTGGGGACTCCGGCCTGTCGTTTAGCGGATGACACATTTCGATGGCTAACCGATGGGGGCCTATCCCTCGATGTGACCTTAGATGAATGGGGGAGGGTAAACAGTGCGAAGCTCAGCAATCAGTAAACCTGCCTTTGAAGAACTGTCCCCCGATCTGCGCTGGAAGCTGGCCGCTAAAGCCGAGCGTCAGGACTGGTTAATCACTGGGGTTTGTAGCCTAATCACTGGAGCTATGCTGCTACCGGTGGCTGTCCCTCAGCTGAATCGGTTAGCCGATGGCGCGATCGCAATCGCTCTCGGCACCGCTCAAACCATGGACCTGATAACAGGCACAGTGAGCCCTGACTATAACGACCCGGTTCAAAAAGGTGAGAACGTTGCCGGATATGTCGTAACCTCTGGCTATGGCTGGAGAGATACCACCAACCTGCCTGCCGGTGCTAGCGAAGACCACAAAGGGGTAGACCTGGCCACACCGATTGGTGAGCCGCTCCACGCTGTTGGTGAACCTGGGACCAAGGTTAAGGTTGAATGCTGGACTGATAATGGCGGGGGTGGCCTGGTAGCTGAAATTGCACCAGAGTCTATGCCTGGGATGCGGTTTCAGGCGTTGCATTTGAGTGAGTGTAAGACCGGAGTGTGGAGCGCTGGGGATGCGATCGCGTTTACGGGTGATACCGGCATCGGTGCCCCTCACCTGGATTGGAGACAGCGCGATAAAGCCACCGGCCAGCATCAGCACCCGCAGAAAGGGTATTTGCTATGGGCATTGACAGGCCGCAAGCCGCGTAGTCCATCGAGTGAGCAGTTAGCTGACTCTATCAAAGAAGACGAGGGCCTGAGGCTCAATGCCTACCTAGACCCGGTAGGCGTACCGACAATTGGATGGGGCACCACGGTCTACCCGGATGGCCGCAAAGTTCAGCTTGGAGACACCATCACCGAGCGGCAGGCTGAAGAGTATTTACAGCACGACATCAACGCAGCTCAGAAGAGCGTCACAGAGACCATTCAGAAACCGCTGAACCAGAACGAGCTCGACGCGCTCACTAGCTTCGAGTACAACACTGGAGCCATTCAGGACAGCACCTTAGCTGACAAGCTGAACGCTGGGGACAAGAAAGGGGCTGCCGCCGAGCTAGACCGCTGGGTGCATGGCACCGTAGGTAATCAAAAAGTTGTTCTACCCGGACTGGTGAAGCGCAGAGAAAGAGAGAAGACACTATTTCTAGAAGATTAGCTACCCCAGTTATGGTTTCACTTTGTCAGGTACGTAGCGAAATAGATCGCCGGGTTGACATTCAAGCGCCGCACACAGCTTGCCGAGCGTCGCAAACGTAATGGACTTGGCTCGCCCACGCTCGATGTTTTGAATATTTGTCCGTGACTGTTCGATCATTCTGGCTAGCTGGTCTTGAGAGACGCCACGCTCCTCTCGAACCTGACTTAAACGTATTTCCACTGCCATCTTCCTAATTTAGCTCCCTTAACTTAGCTAACTATTGATTAGCTTACCAGAGGTTATCAGTAAACCTAATGAGTCAAGGTCCAATAGATAGCCAACTAAAATTAGGCTAACTGTTGACAGGCCAACTTATAGTTATCTATATTGTATTCAACAAGGGCACACCACGCCACGCCCATTCGCCACAGTTCAGGTCACCACAATCCTTTGCCTCTTCAACGCTATGACTAATACTATTGCCACTACACTCAACACCATCGACACTATCGCTACAGTCACTGAGCGCGCCGCTCGCATCACTGGCGCTATTCTCTGGCTGGCCGCATTCTCTGCCGTCGCTGTTACTGGCGCTTGCTGGAGCGCCACTTACGCCGCTCGCGAGGCTTACGCTATTGCCACTGTTGAGCAGGCACAGTTTATCGACGAGCTGCAGGCCGAGCGCTTCATGCTTCCTCCTACCACTGATGCAGTTCCTGTCGTCACCTTCAAGACATTCGTTACTCAGTCTTTACAAGCTTCTGCGATCGCAGTGCCTGATCTTGGTCCTGAATTAGACGGTGAGGTCATTGCCCGTAATGTTGCAGCTGCTCTGAATTCCGTGCCTGCGTCGACTGTTGCTGTTGATGAGTCTCTAATTTCTTGGTCCTACGACGAGCTGATACCCCTCAAGGCCAAGGAGCTCAAAGCCATAGCTAAAGAGCAAGGATTGCCCCATTACAGCCGGATGCGAAAGGCTGAGCTAGTGGAGGCGCTGACCGCGTAGGTCTGGGCTCTGGGCAAGCCGCCAATACTGCCTGCATCTACAGATACAGCAAAGGCCAGGGAGCCTCTAACCTCTACCCCGGCCTTTTAGTAACAACTACTGCGTAATCGAAACTATGACTAATCTAACCGATGACTTTCAAGTCCCCAACATCAGAACCCAATTTAATTCGACTCGCTCTAACTGGAAATGGCGCTTCCTTTCTCAATGTGAAGGATGGGTCGAGAGTAGTGAGTTTCATTCTTCTGAAGAAGATGCGATCGCAGAAGCTATGCGCTGCTGGCATCGAGATCAACGGCAAAAAAAAGCCTGGGATTTGATAAGCGCCGCACTTTCTAAGGCGGAAAGTCAAGGTATTTCTAATCAAACATTTTTCAATGGATTGAGCTGGCTGTATGACCAATTGCCGGAACTTCGGCAAACAGCTACTGCACCAGGAAAAGAGCTGCAGGTGTTAGCAGCACGAGATTTATTGAAAGAAGCCTTGCTTAATTCTCGGCAACACGGCATTAAAGACCATGACTTTCTTGAGGGGTTTGCCTGGCTTTGCTATTACTCACCAGAGCTATCTTCAGTCACAGGACGTCTTGAGCGAGCTGCAGATGCCTGGCTGGATGAGCATTGTGCTTAGAAGCTGGTTGAATGAATCAAACCAGCTTCTAAGCTATATCTGTTTATCGATTCATATGGGCTGGTAACTGATTTGTCGACTTCATCCATCGGTTGATGAAGTCTTGGTGTGTTGTGTGATCATGACGGTAAGTAAACCAGTGGTCAATGATTGCTCGGTTATAACCAACTCTTTGTTTCCAGTGGATGCCTTTGATCCAATTACATGAACCGTCAGTCCATTCTTTATATCGGTACTTTCTTAAAGTGCTTGCACTCAGGCCCCATAGCTTAGCGGCGTCTTTTGGTCTTAACCACTGCGTTGGGATAAGCGCTTCTGGTTGTTTTTGAGCGAGGATTAGGTGCTGCTGCAGCTCTATTCGTTTTAGGAGCTCTAAGATTTCCTGCAATATTTGAGTTTCAGCCATGAGAATCTAATGAGTCACTTTTTTAGATTCTCATGCCGGTGATCGTGTACATTTCCAATTTGTACACGATCAGCTGTAACTGTAGTCGCCAGCTGACTCTGGCTGATGTCTGGCTGATTCAGAGCGCCACCGCTGCTCAAATTCATCAACAGCGGCTGCGGCTCCTTCGTAGGCTTCATCCCTTACTCTGCTGCCAGAGCCATTCACGTTGACTGTGATGTTTAAAGTGACAGACCCACCAGAGCGATTACTACCACTGGTTGATGTTGCAGCACGAGCGAATGGAGGCGTATAGGCTGCCACAGCTGCTGCTGTGCGAGTATTGCTACTTGCCGCTGTAGCGCTACCACCACTGGCGGGCAAATACTCTCTTACCTTATTGGTGGCTTCACCAACAGTGATACGCCCATCTTCGTTGATGTCTAAGCCCGAATTCTGACGGTAGGCAGTTGTGCCGCGATTAAACAATGTGTGGCCTGCACCTTGACCAATTGCGGCGGGGTAGAGAACGGACATATACGTGTCTTCTAAGCTATTGAGCTGCCCTGCGTAAGGCTGAAGATACTTTTCAACGTAATCCAGTTGCTCTAGCTGACTCATACCAGCCAGAGCACTGGTAGACGTCCCTAAGCCCGTTGCAGTGGATGGCATGAACTGAATCAGTCCGGTTGCTCCAGAACCAGCGCCATTCCGAATGCTGGGGTCATACGATCCACCTGTTTCAAACCCCATCACTGCCATGAGGTAATCTGGGTTCGCGCCTAATCGACCGGCTACCTGATTGACCTTGTTTTGAAAATCGGCTGGCACATTTGGGTTGAATGTGCCGCCGCCGGTAGTTGGTGGCGCGGTTCCCCCAGCTGGCAACCCTTGCAACATGGTCGTCGGGTCTACCCAATCGCCATCAACCCTGACTCGATAGTCTAGATGGTCTCCTGTAGACACCCTGGCTGCTCGCGCACGAGAACTGGTATGAGCCACTTCTGCAATCTTCTGGCCTGCGGTTACCCGATCTCCTACTTCAACTAATGCATCAGAGGTGTGGATATACCATTCTTCAATTTCTTGGCCTCTTTCATTTACCGATTGAATAGCAATCTGCAGCTGATCAGCTAGTGGTTTTATCTGTGATACTGTGCCGCTTCTCGCTGCTAAAACATCCGTTCCACCGCTAACACCTATGTCGATGCCTTCATGAAAGTCTCGACGTCCAAAGATGTTTCGCCAGCCAAATCCGGATGTAATTCTGGCATCGTCTAGGGTCATCCCTCTAATGGGAAATTGCGCTACACCTGAGCCTCCACCCGCAGCAGCGCCCATCATGCCCATGCCGCTCATCTGCAAGGTGTTGACCATTGTGGCAATATCAACGGTCACACCAGTTAGGTCGCGTAAGGTCTGGTCTATGCCCGCCATCAGGCTAACCGAATCTGCGATCGCGCCAAGATGCGCTTCCATAAGCGGGAATATCTTCTCAGTTTGCTCTGTCTGATATTCAGTAATGGCGGCCTGATGCTCTTCAGTGAGTGCGAGCAGATCAAACTGTTCTGCTGCTAAAGTAAATCGCTCATCATGAAGTTCTTTCGTAAGTTCGGTATATTCAATGCCTACACCCAGGATGTCTTCTAGAGCCTTGAGTAAATCACCTAGGGTATTACCGCCCCCCTGAAAGGCAAAGACTTGATCACCTTCGGCAAATTGGAATGTGTTGTACCCCTCGCGTGCCGTAACACCATGGCCAGGCGTGTCGTTAAAGCGAGCGGCTACACCTCGAACAAAGTTGCTGAGGGGACCATCAAATTTGCCATCAAAGCCAACTCCTGTATCACCGCTGGTAAATTCTTCGTAGCTTCGCATCCCAGCGATACGGCCCACCCGCCCAGCTTTCTCGGCAATATTATTATCTTTTGCCCATTGCGCGAGGGCCTTCGCAGCGTCCAGCCCTTCCATTACAAACGGAATTGCCTGGTCTTGGATGAAGGGTATGGCCTGGTCTTCGATGAACGGTAATGCTGTATCAGTAACAAAATTACCAAACCGGTTCATTACTGAAAGGACAGTCTCTTCGATAGCGGCTAGGTCTAGGTTTTCAGATATCCAGCCATAGATATTGGCCATCCATTCATCAGTCTTGGTCATTAAGTTTTGGAAATTGGCCATGACCTCCATCTGCTTGTTATGGCGTTCTGCCTCAGCCTGACGCGCCGCATCCGCTGGAGATGCATTTAGCTGCGCTAGCAGCTTATCGACCTGGCCTGCACCGTCGGCTGTACCCGTTGGGAGCTGCCCACCGTTTGAGATCGCAATATTTGACAGCTGCTCAAAAGCCCTCATATCTTGAGCGGTGGCATCACGACCGATAAGGCCGGGCAGCAGCTGGGTACCCATCAACCGCTGTAGGTTGACATTGCCTGACATCTGCTCACGAACAAAATTAGGATCGGCGGCCGCCGCTGCTTGAAACTGCTCTCGGCTCATGCCGGAATATTGCATCATCTGATCGCCCAAAAAGCCCATGGCCTTGCCAGCATTGGACATCTGGGTCTCTTGATTAATAAACCGACGGTCAATTTGATGTTCTTCTACACCAGCCAGTCGTAGATAGCCTGCTTGGGTGCTGTAAGGGTCACCAGCCCCACCCATGGCCATATAGGTGCTCATCCCAGCCTGGGCAAACTGTGGGTTTTCTTTAAAGAATCGCGATGCTTGTGAGTCAGTCCCAGTCAAATTGGCTAAGACGCCCTGCAGCTGGCCAAACGCGCGATCGCTCATTAATGAGCCGGACTGAGAAACCGATTGCGTACGAGCCGAGTTCATCAGCTCGCCATACATCTGAATATTGGATTCGAAGCCAGCCGAGATGGCACCGCCCACTACCTGGGCCATGTAGTCGCGCAGGCCGTCACTCCCGCGATCTCCACCGGTCTGAACGTAGCCTTGGTACAGGTCTATCGTTGCTTCAGCGTTTAAGCCGAGTGCCCGAGTCAGCTGCTGAATAGCAGGAACTAGCTGGGCCGCTTCGCCAGCATTGCCAGCTACCCGACTCGCCTGAAGCCGACCCATTTGAGATAGGGTTTCTTCCGCTTTGTAGCCCTGTTCGCTACCAAGGCCATAGTCTTGCAGCGGTGACAGCTGATCCAGGCCACCGAATCGCCTGGCTAGGTCTGTCGCATCAGCGGTATAGGCACGGGCACCGCCAGCGCCGGTAGATAGCCCCTGCAGGAAATTACCAGCCATGCCGCCGATGCTGGCACCCGCCGCCATGCCAGCCGGACCAAACGGTAGACCAAGTAGCCCACCGACCGCGCCGCCGGCAGCACCGAAAAAGTTACCTTGAGCAACCTGATTAACGGTTTGGTTGCCCAGATTCATCAATGCATTAGCTTGCTGCCAGGCTAGATTACGTCGCGCTGTTTCGTTTGTTTTACGAGCTGTATCAGCGCTTTCTGAGGTGATCTCTGTTAGCTGTCGAACCGCATCAACTAGCTCGCGCCAGGGGACGTCACCACCGGTTGAACCTAATGCATTTTGCAGCGCGTCGTGGCTAGCCGCAGAAGGAGGAGCCATCCCCGGAGACATCGCGCCACCGGACATCCCTGCAGCCCCAATATCAACACCACCTTGCATTCTGCGCAGCGCTTCCGCTTGCTTGCGTTCAATATCCTGCAGGTTGCTATCAAACGACGGTGCCTCTGTCGCATCAAATATCAGCTCAACCTTACGCTTATCCATGGGTCAGTGATAGAACCTACGTACCAACCAATTATGACGCCAATACAAATGTGTTGATAGAAACTAAGCAGCGCCTTTCCTGGCAAACGGCTCGGCAATACCGCTAAAACAATTTGCGTTATCTCTCATGACATAACGTATGCCTGTTCATGAGTGTAAAAAATCCGTGTCGCGTACTCTTTCAACTTGTACACGACACAACAATCCATTTGTATCGCTGCGATAGACTGATGCGATCTCATTTATCAAATAGCAATGGTTAAAACTGTTCCTCGCTACGAGCCATCCACAGAACTGACGTTAACAGAATCTAGCGCCATCCGATTTGACCTACGGGTTATGACTAGAGCAGGTGGAGTGCTGATTGATTTTGGCGAGTTTGGAGATCTTGTTTCTTACAACGATTCTCTATCGGTGGAATCGCCAGCGGGAAGCTTTAACCTCAAAATGAGAGCAACGCTAGCCAATGAAGAGCTGCTCAAAAAGCTGCACCCTGGCATGTTGATAGAGATTTACTGCGCGAGAAATGACGATCCGCTACTCAATGTAGAAGCGTTCGTGCCTGCTATTGAGACACCGCGAGTATTTCAGGTTCAAGAAGATGGCTCTGGTCTGGCTGAGGAGTTTAAACCAGTCGAAGGAGACGTGCAACCACCGCCGGAACCGGAAGAGGCTGACTATCTTGATAAGGCTCCGTATCTGCTACTGCGCGGGGTAACAACTGCCTATGGCCGGTCCACTACGGTAGCGGCTGGATCTGGCGCTGAGACCTTACTTACTTTGTCCGGTGAAAGCTATGGGAAAGTGTACCGGGATGCTCAAATCATGGTGGATGAGAAAGCACCAACGGCACTAGGCAAAGCGCTCGAAGTTCGCAGCAATGCTCAAGCACCTTGGACCGTCGTACCTCTGTATTACGGCATCCTTAGGCATTGGATAGAAGACTTTTGGGATGAGCCGACGGGCTGGGAAGCAAGGACTAGACCGATACCGGTACCACCGGACATCATGGCCAAGATCTCTGAGGGGTCAGCCTGGTCCGCGCTGCAATACCTGAGCGTCCAAGGCCTGTTTCACATGTTTGTGGATCATACAGGTGCTATCTGCTGGGAGAAGCTGCCCTACTCAGCAAAATGTGACGCGCTCATTGATGGACCGCTAAAAGAATTTGGTTCTGGCGAGCTACGCAACTGGGAAGATCTGCCCTCAATTGAAGTGCCCAGCTGGATCCTCACGACCTGGGCCGATCGCATTAGCGTCGATCGCCTAGCCAACTACGTTCGCGTAAAGCTTACTGGTTATGGCGGCGCTGCAGCTGGAGGTTCTACGCTGCACGCAGGCCAGGTTCACAATATGGGCTCTATTCGACAGTATGGCGGCCCGCGCACAATGGAAGTTTTCTACCCAGCCAGTCGGGGCCCCATTGCCTTAGAGCAAACCACAGGCCAAACGGATAGAGACTTACGATTGCGGTCATTCGTGGACCGATGCGTGCTTGAGATCGTTCGATGGTACGACAGACCTATTCAAAGATGTATCCTTGGGCTGCGCGGTGATTCAGTTTGGCGAATCAATACAAAAATCTCAATTACAGAGGATTGGGCTAATCGTGATGCTGTTCCTGGCGAGTACTATGTTATTTCGCGTGCCCACAACATCAATCTACAGATGGGTCAGTGGACTACTCAGTTAGAGTGCGTACGAGATCGCAGGACCCGCTATCTAGGTATCGGCTTAGAGCCGGTCGAACCGGACCAGATGGGTACAGAAGAAGATGGCCTGGAGCTGCCGACAGAGCCAGATGAATACTGGTGGTTTGATATCAATGCTCAGGGCGGGAACAATATCGTTCTAATTGAAGATTGGGAAGCCTTGGTGAGTCCACTACGGGCCGAGCAGAAAGAAACAGTAACCTGATTCGTTGCAGTAGTTCCCCTGGTCACCCGAAGCAGTCGCTATAGAGTGGTTTGGGTCAGTGGTAGCGACTTAGGCTTTGCTGCGGTAGCGATAGCTGATTTCATTAGCCTGTGGCCCATGGGTGAGATCGCATCTATCTTACCGATTTGTCACTGTGAGGGTGCGATCGCTACCAAGCCCATCGGCCTATATTCATACAGTCCCGATTAGAGTTCAGCTTGAAAGTTTCAGGCAGTTTTGTATTACACAAATAGGTAAAGCGCAGGTCGGCACTGCTCAGATCCGCTCCACTCAAGTCGGCACTGCTTAGGTCGGCGTAGCCTAAGTCAGCATCGTTCAGGTTGGCACCGTTCAAGTCGGCGCTGCTCAGGTCGGCAAAGCTCAAGTTGGCATCACTCAGGTTGGCATCGCTTAGGAAAGCAAAGCGCAGGTCAACACCGTTTAGATCGGCATTGTTTAGCTTGGCATTGCGTAGGTCAGCACCGTTCAGATCGGCACTATTTAGGTTGGCAAAGCGCAGGTCAGCCACGTTCTGATCGGCAACGAAAACTTAATCTAAGCAAACATCATACAACTTCGGATCAGCC
>ERZ1740072.91-NODE-91-length-47767-cov-9.097208_pt1 | contig 47767 bp, 26 predicted proteins | sample MGYA00581733_ERZ1740072 | MGnify/ENA primary metagenome ERZ1740072 (study PRJEB43018, sample SAMN04849741) | marine metagenome | isolation source: floating plastic debris | place: Pacific Ocean | collected 2008-08-30 | study: EMG produced TPA metagenomics assembly...
CAAATGGGCAATTACTATTGGATAACGGGTGCTTTTTTAGGTGCATTCCCCTTAGATATGGAAAGAACTCAGCAGACTCGATAAATTCTGTGTCATAACTAGCCTTAAAGCACGTTTATGAAGACAATTCGTCTGGGCATAAGTCTAATGCTCATATCTGCTAGCCTCGTCACTCTAGAATCTCGTCCACTGTCCCTTCAATCACCAGCCGTAGCTATGGCAGCAGATACCAGCGATCGCTCTACGCTGCCACCACTGATTGAGCGAGAGCTTTTCTTTTCTGACCCAGATATTTCAGGAGCGCAGCTCTCTCCAGATGGTCAGTTTATTGCCTTTCAAAGACCGTTAGATGGCATCGTCAACGTTTGGGTCAAAGGTATTGACGAGCCCATGGCCGCCGCTCGCCCGGTGACAGCGGATACCCAGAGCCCAATTATGTTTTATTTCTGGAGTGCCGACGGTCGCTATATTCTCTACGGACAAGACACGGGCGGCAATGAGAATTTTCGGCTCTATGCGGTCGAACCGGAGGCGACTAGAAATACGGAGATAGCGGCGCGCGATCTGACACCTATGGAGAACGTCACCGCAGTGCTATATGCGGTTCCTAAAACAACGCCCAATCAAATCATCATTGGTCTCAATGACCGCGACCCGCGCATACACGATGTTTATCGCCTAGATTTGACGACGGGCGATCGCACCTTGCTTGTTCAAAACGATGGCACCATTGCTAACTGGATTACCGACCTCAAAGGAAATATCCGTCTGGCCTATCGTCAGTCCTTGGCAAATGGTCAAGAAATTCTCAAAGTTGAAGAAAACGGCAGTCTCACCCCCATCTACCGCTGCAGCCTCGAAGAAACCTGTGGGCTGCTGCGATTTCATCCCAATGGTCAACAGGTTTACCTCCAAACAAACCGAGGGGTAGATCTCACTCAGCTAGAGCTGCTGGACGTCAGCACAGGAGAAACTAAGCTGGTTGAGACCGACCCGGAGCAGCAGGTTGATTTTGGCGGGGCACTATTTTCACCGGCAACCGATGAACTGGTAGCGACATCCTACGTGGGCGATCGCAACCGTATTTATCCAAAATCAGATGAATGGTCAGCCGATCTAAGATTTCTGCAGCAGCAGCTGCCCAATGCCGAACTCTCGGTGGACTCTGTTACGTCCTCTGGCCAGCTGGCCCTAGTCAGCGTTCAAAGCGACGTCAATCCTGGGGCGATGTACCTGTTTGACCGCAGTGCCCAAACCATAGAGAAACTCTACGACGCCTGGCCAGCGCTCCCCAGTGAGCACCTAGCTACCACCACCCCGGTTCGCTACAGCGCCCGTGATGGGGTAGAGATTCCAGCCTATTTAACCCTACCCAAAGGTATCTCACCACAGAATCTGCCCGTTATTGTTTTTCCCCACGGTGGCCCCTGGGGAAGAGACCGTTGGGGCTATAGCCCGGTTGCTCAATTCTTTGCCAATCGCGGTTATGCCGTACTCCAGCCAAATTTTCGCGGGTCTGCGGGCTATGGCAAAGCCTTTCTTAACGCGGGTAACCAGCAGTGGGGCACGGGCGTCATGCAGCATGATGTCACCGATGGGGTGCAATATCTGATCGACGCAGGTATTGCTGATCCTGAGCGGGTAGGAATTATGGGATTTTCTTATGGCGGCTATGCCACCTTAGCCGGGTTAGCATTTACGCCTGAGCGGTATGCGGCGGGAGCGTCTATAGTGGGGCCGTCTAGCCTGATCACGCTGATGGAAAATATTCCACCCTATTGGATTCCTATTCAAGATTCCATGAGCCTGCGAGTGGGCGATCCTAACAATCCAGACGACTACCAGCGTCTTAAGGCCCAGTCTCCATTGTTCTCAGTCGAGAATATTCAGGCTCCGTTGCTGGTGGTTCAAGGGGCAAACGACCCGCGTGTTCTACAGCAGGAGTCCGATCAGATCGTCACGGCGCTTAGAGATTTGGGTCAACCGGTGGAGTACCTGGTAGCACCCGATGAAGGCCACGGATTTAGAAAAGAGATCAACGCGTTGGCTATGACCGCCGCTCTAGAGCGCTTCTTTGCTGAACATTTAGGCGGACGCTATCAGCCGGAGATGTCGCCAGAGCTAGAAGCCCAGCTAGAGAGCTTAAGAGTAGATATTGGCACCCTGCCATAGAACCTCTGGTTTATCAAATTTTCTGAGTCAGTGAGATATGAGCCGAATTATTTTGACCACGTGGGGATCTCTAGGGGATCTGCATCCCATGCTTGCTCTGAGTTTGAATCTGCGCGATCGCGGTCACGACATCATACTGGCCGCACCAGCCAGCTATCAAACTAAGGTTGAGTCTCTTGGGCTTGAGTTTCAGGCTATTCGCCCTGATTTGCCAAAAGATCCCCTGCTGATTGAACAAACAATGGACCCGAAAACGGGGGCAAAGACCGTTCTCAAGGAAATTGTTTTAGACAATGTGAGAGATACTTACCAGGATTTGGTTGCGATCGCAAAAGATGCAGATTTTTTGGTCGCCCATGAGATTGTCTATGCGGCACCTTTGGTGGCTGAAGTGCTTCAGCTACCCTGGGCTAGCTGCGCCCTGGCTCCAGCCGCATTTTTCTCAGCCTACGACCCGACTGCGCTATACCCGGCCAGGTTACATCGTTTGGACCCAAGGGTTAGTCGCTGGGCTGTCGGTCTAGCAAAATTGATAACTCGGTCATGGGGAAACGCTGTCTACAGACTGCGTCAAGATCTGGGACTGCCACCCGTTCAAAATCCGATTATTGGTCATGAAAAATACTCTCCCCATTTGGTTTTAGCATTGTTCTCACCCTTATTAGGGACTCCCCAACCCGACTGGCCACCCCATACTGTGACCACGGGCTTTACCTTCTACGACGGAGCTTCAGAGCAGCCAATATTTCCTAAGCTGCTAGAGTTTTTAAATGCGGGCGAGCCACCTCTCGTATTTACCCTAGGTTCAGCCGCGGTCAACGCTCCGGGTAGCTTCTATGGTGAAAGCGTACAGACCGCAATTAATCTCAATCGTCGTGCGGTGCTGCTGCTGGGTAAAAATCCGCTGCCGCAGCACCTCCCTCCTAGCATTTTTGCCTGCGACTATGCCCCCTATTCAAAAATCTTTCCCCACGCCCGTGCAATTATCCATCAGGGTGGGATTGGCACCACGGCTCAGGCATTGAGAGCTGGCCGCCCCACCCTAGTGGTGCCCTACAGCCTTGATCAACCGGACAATGCAGCCCGAGTCCAGCGACTCGGAACGTCCCGTACTCTCATGCGCAAAGATTACTCAGCGTCACGCCTTACAGCAGAGCTGAGGCTATTAGACACGCCAGACTATGCCATAAAAGCAGCCGAAATCGGACGCACAGTGCGAGCGGCAGAGGGCACAGATACGGCCTGCACGGCTATAGAACAACAAATCAAAAAGGCCAGCGCTCACCATGGGCTACCCACTAACGTGTAGGTAGACCAGTAAAAAGGATGCTCAAAGTTCCACCGTCCGTGATATTCCAGCTCTGGAAAAGTAGCTAAGGCCTTACTGTCTGAGCCATAGAGGGTGCCATCGCTAAAGGTCAGCTCTCCTTGGAGCATCGTCAGCTGGGCCTGACGCAGAGCCGTTGCTCGCACGGGCTGTCGTTGCAGGTATCGGTAAAAGTAGGTCATGAGACCCAAAGTCCCCTCATCACTAATGGGCCACAGACTGGCCACAGAGGTTTGCACCCCAGCATTAACTGCTAATCCGGCGAAGCCATACTCAGCTTCTCGGTCACCCAGAGCCGTATTACAGGCGCTCAATACCATCAGAGCAATATCAGCCTCCTGCAGTCCTAACGAATGCACCTGATCTAGCTGAAGCGGCTGGTCCCAGAGCTGAATATAGGAATGGCTGGGTTTACCCGGCTTAAAGACGCCATGACTGGCTAGGTGAACGATCCCGAATTGATTGCCAGCAACCTGATTTTTCAGATTATCTAGAGTAAAGTTCTCATTGAGAAATATTTTACTCTGGCGAAATGTCTGAGTCACGGTGGTTAGTTCTTCTGCTACAGCTGGCAAGACCTGCTGTGAGGGAAACTGAGAGGCCCCCATTGCCAACAGCTGAGTATTTTCTAGCTGAGCATAAAGAAAATTCTCAGGATTAAAATCAGTCAAACTGAAACTAGGAATTACCCCTAAGCTGTAGCGTTCAACCAAAAACTCTTCTCCGTTATGCAGAGCCGCAACCGGTAAGGTGCGTAGTCCTGTGTCCATCGCCATCGCTAAACTCTGAACTCCTTGCTGCTGTAGCTCGTTCTCTATGGGAGCCACAAACCAGTTATAAAGCTGCTGCGCCGGAGGTAAATACTGCGATGGAGCCGACATCACGTTAGTAATTTGAGCACGAAAATCGGCAGCTACGGTCATCACCTCTCGACGGGTGATGCCTTCTACTGTTTTACGGATAGTTTGGCCATTGTGAGTTAACAACAACAGCCCCAGTTCATCATTTGGATTTAAACCGTTAGCATCTGGCTGAGCCTCATTCTTATTCGCAGGGGGCAAAAAGTAGACGTATAAAACACCCGGAGTAATGTCTAATGTTGTGGCAATATGACCCAGCGTCTCTTGAGCCGTCTCCAAACTGGTTGGCGAAACACTTACCCGCTCATACAAATTTAAGTGAGACTTAAACTGTTCAGAATAGGCGCTTTCTAGACGCTCAAATAGCGCTTTGTTAGAGACGTCTGAGCCAATGGATGTGGTTAGATCCTCTGTGGATGCAGTATCACTTTCCACCAGAGGAGACTGGAAGTCTGCCGGGGATGCATCAAGCAATATCGTCTGGCTCACAGCGGGGGTATCGATGGCCCGAGAAACAACAGCAGGAGAGGCAACAGCAGGAGAGTCCGCAAGAGCTGCTATATCTTGAGTCAATAGCGCAATCTTACCCAGGCGGTAGCTACTCAGAAAAGAGCTATCGATGGGGATTTGCAGATCACCCGTGGTGAGAGCAGCACTGCTGCCAAGTAAGCGACTGTCCCCCACCTCAAAGGGAATCATGCTGTTGCCCCCGTGACGGATGGTGATAGCTCCTGGGTTGAGGGCGGCGGCTGTGGAAATACTGGCAGGACTGCCGTCTAAACTCGTAAAGCTGCCAACGGCTTGAAACCGGTCGGTGGCAATGATCACATTACCGCCAGTGGTACCGCCTTCAGCTCGAATAGTATCAACCTGGATATTATCAGCAGCGCTCAGAGCCACGTCGCCCCCCATGCCGCTTACCCCTGACGTATCAATCTGTTGTGTGGTGATAGTACGGCCAGCATCTAGGGTTACGTTGCCACCGTTGTTGGTACCTCGGGTTGAAAGAGCCTGGGTGCTAATTTCTCCCTCACTGCGAAGACTGATACCGCCAGGGGCTGCTAGGTCAGCCGTGGTTATCTCTTGGGCCGCTGACAGGGTTAATTTAGCAGCGCTCAGGTCAAACCCTTGGGTGTCAATGGAGCCACCATCGTTAGGAGATTGAATAGTCGTGTCTACTGGTAGGGTCAAATCTGCTCCCAGGGTGACGGCACCGCTGCCATCGAAGCGCCCCAGGGTCAGGGTAGTAAAGCCGCTGTCAATAGCCGCCAGCTCCAGAGCTGAAAGCGTTAGGGCCGTTGGTAAACCCGGCCCACCTAAACGGAGATCTCGATCGGCTGACAGCGGCTCGATGATTAGTGCATCAGTCCCTGTTATCTCGGTGCCGAGGTTAATACTGTCACCTGTAAGCGTCAACGGTCCATCCCCCCCATTCAGGCTCCCGGTCAACCCAGCATCGCCAGTCAGAAAGTTAACCCGATCTGGCTGGCTGCCTGCGCTCAAGTTTTCAACAGCCGAGAAATTATCAACGCCAGGACCGTTACCGGTATCTGCACCTGTTAGATTCCAAATACTGTCTCGATTATCGCCTTGGAGAGTATCGCTGCCTGCACCGCCTTGAATCGATGTAGTAAGACTGTTTTCGCTAAGTCTAAATGTGTCATCTGCGCTGCTGCCAACAAAGGACTCTAGGCCACTAAGGCCACCGGTACCTGTGGCGCTACTAATTTGTAAGTCCACTGTAATACCGGTGGTATAGCTGCTATAGTCGGCGGTATCACTACCGCTACCTCCAGTCAGCACGCCGGTAACCGTTGCGTCATCGCTAAAGAAAAAGGTGTCGTCTCCGGCTCCCCCGTCAAGGTTCTCAATACTGGCAAAGCTGAGATTGTTAACCGTGCCTGTATTGTTTCCTGTGATTAAAATACTGTCATTGTTGCTAGTCCCCATCAGGCGATCGCTAGCGCTGCCACCGATCACGGTCTCAATATTGTTGAGGGTACCAATCCCGGTGGCGGTGGCTGATTCAAGGTCGACAGTGACAGCAGTCGTATAAAGACTGTAGTCCAGGGTGTCGGTATCCGCTCCGGTATCGAGGGTACCGCTAAGGCTGCCGGCGGTTGCGATCTCAACCGTATCGTCACCGGCTCCAGTCTCAATAGTTTCAATTTCTAAAAAGGAGACCCCGTTGAGGGTGCCCGTGTTATTAGCCGTAAGTGCGATCGCATCCGCCCCGTTGCTGCTCTGCAAAACATCGGTGCCGTCGCCGCCGTCAATATTGCCGCTAAGAACCGCCCCATTTTCCACAACAAAGCGGTCGTCTCCGCCGCCGCCGCTAACATTTTGGATTCCAGCAAAGGTAATGTCATTAAAAAGACCAATCCCCATGCCTGAAATTATAAATGTGTCGGCATCAGCGCCTCCCTGCAAAATATCGTTGGTGCCATTGCCAACCGCAATTGACCTAACATTCTCAAACCTCAGACCGTTGCTAAAAAGAGAGTCAATCTGTCCCTGATTGCGGTCTGTAATAGTCCAGCGAGTTAGCTGAGCAGGTCCTCTTAAAACATCCGCACCAAGGACCGTAACCGCGTCTTGAAACGGACTTGTTCCAGCATCTGTAACCGAGTCATAAAGCGTAACGCTGCCTGTCCCATCAGCACGACCAATAGTAATATCTGCAAACCCGTCTTGCAAAGCTCGGATGTCGGATTCTAGCAAATCTAGGTCAAAAAGCGTATTCGTATCTGGACCGATATTGATCTCCGTTGCCGGGTTATTGGGCGCGATCGCTAGAGTTGTACCACTGATGGAAGCATCGCCACCGTTAAAGTTGATCTCATTACTGACAATTGTAATGTCATCAGCTCTGAGACTGCCTTCTACGGTAGCTAAAAACGGCGCTGTTAGAGAAATATCACCATCGCCTGTTGCCGAGCGTGTATCGATTGACTCAAGCGTAATCAACGGACCAGAAATGTTGATATCTCGCCCAGAGGTATTAATCGTATCACCAGTTCCTCCCATAGAAAACGAGCCGGTACTGTTGTTATTTACATCAGCAACAAAGGTGATAGAACCGGTGCCAGGCTGAAAGGTCAGCTCGTTGTTACCACCTAGGTCAATATCAATATTGAGATTTGCTTGAAAGATAACATTGTCATTGCCATTCCAGCTTTCTAAAGTGGCGGCGTGCAGCGTCAGGGTACCAAAATCTTCGTCTTCAGCGCTAACGTTAGGAAACAATGCTGATTCTGTTGCAATATCTGCAGCAGTGCCACCGCCGACAATGCGAATACTATCTGGGTCGAACAGAATAGTGCCTGCGGCTCCCTGGGGAGCCTCCAGGGAAAACTGTCCGTTAAACCCTAGTCCAGACTTGCCAGAGATTTCAACAAAGCCACCATCTCCGGCCAATTTACCTCCCTGAACCTGGGCGCTACCACCAAAGTAGGTGGACCGGTCTGCCCACACAACAATCTGTCCTCCGTCTCCCCGCTGTAGGCCATTAGCGTTCAAGACAGTACCGGAGTCAATACGAGTGTGAGTAGCATTCAGTAGCGGTCCGGCTCCCTGGTAGCTACCTCCAATGTAAATATCTCCGCCGCCATCGATACCGTCGGCATTAACAATGGCATCGATCAGAGAAATCTGGTCACCTAGAACAGCAATCTCTCCTCCCTGCTCACCAGCGCTGCTGACAGTGCCTGATAGGGTGACATGCCCAGGTGCTGCTGTGGTCTTCTGACCTAGTTGAACAGTGCCATCTGCCAGGACGCTAAGGGTATCGGCACTGCTAACACCTTGCCCCGTCAGGAGTACCGGCAGCTGGCCAGGGGCCATACTCGTCATTGGAACATTGTCATTAGTCCAGGGCTCTATCTCCAGGGTTAGTAGCTGACCGGTCTGCCCCAGCCTTAGTCGGCTGTCATCGACGGCGGCAACGGTAATTGTGCCAGCTGGAGCGACTAAGCTACCCCGATTGACCACGCTTCCGCCAATCAGCCTTAGAGTCTGCCCCGTTTCTACGTGCAAATTCCCCAAATTAATCAGCTGTCCGAGCTCAGGGGCAAATGCAAAACTATGGGGCGAGCCGACCGGATAGTCGGCCCCATCAGCAAACCAGCCCTGCTCAAAGCCAATCGCCGTGGCGGTAGCTGCGCTAAAGTCTCCCTGCAGATCTAATTGAACACTGGGGCCAAATAATATACCGGCTGGATTAATCAGCCATAGATTGGCGCTATTAGAAACAGCCAAACGCCCCTCAATGCTGGATGGCTCGCCACCGCTCACGCGTCCTAAAACATTTTCTACTGTCTCAGGCGCAACAAATATAGCGGTCTCATGGGGGTCGATACTAAACGACTCAAACTGATGAAACAGATTGTTTCCATCTGCTGACGATACTCCCCCGGTAATTTGTATCTGCCCATTATCCGTAGGGATGACTACCGTGTGATTTTCGAGAGGAGAAATTTGCCCATAGACAGGATAGGCTCCTAAGGTAAACGCTCCAAGCCAGCTAGCAAAAGGGAGAATCTGGCGATTGAGACGATGCCATCTAAAAGACCCCATAGTGCCTGGATTGCGAATGCTAGTAACGTAAAAGGGGTCGCTGTCGTTACAGCTCCCTTTTACATCACAGCCAACTTGTCAAAGAAACGGAACCCCAATGATACGGGTTTTGTTTAATACACCGTAGATAGATACCGGGTAAAAACGCTGATATTTTTTACAGGCGTTACTCCGTTGTCATTGGTAAATGACTCAGCAGATCGTCGAACAGAGCCCTCAGATTTGGCCGAGAACTCAGCGGTTTCTCATACAGAGCTGTCAAGCTATTTAAGCTAATTTAGATACCGATTTTGGGATGTTTCTATAACTGATCTAAAAGTTTGTCTCATTTCTTAGATCGGGTTTCTAACATAGCAGGTAGGAGTGTCTGATAGATACTTCAGCAATCACCCACCTCAATCAATAAATAACAGAGGGAATGGAGGTTTTATGGTTGAAACTTATCAACCATCCCACGAAGCGACCTTAGATCGCGACTCAATGACGCTATCGCGTCACGTTCTACAGCAGCTGCAAAGCTTTGGTCCCGATGCTCAGGACTTGAGCGCATTGATGACCCGGATTGCTCTAGCTGGCAAACTGATTGCCCGACGGCTGTCACGGGCGGGATTAGTTGAAGACGCCCTGGGCTTTACCGGACGTGAAAATGTTCAAGGCGAGTCGGTCAAAAAGATGGACGTCTATGCCAACGACGTTTTTATCTCTGTCTTTAAGCAAAGCGGACTGGTCTGTCGTTTGGCCTCTGAAGAGATGGAGGAGCCATTCTATATCCCAGAAAACTGCCCTATTGGTCGCTATACTCTGCTCTACGACCCCATTGACGGTTCGTCAAATGTCGATATCAATCTCAACGTAGGTTCGATTTTTGCAATCCGACAACAAAAGGGAAATGACGAGCTGCAAACAGGAGAGGATCTGCTTCAGCCAGGAGATGAGCAGATAGCGGCGGGCTATATTCTCTACGGTCCTAGCACCGTACTGGTCTACACTATCGGCACAGGAGTCCACGCCTTTACCCTTGATCCCAGCCTGGGGGAGTTTATCCTTTCGGAAGAAAACATTACGATCCCCAGCCACGGTCCTGTTTATAGTGTGAACGAAGGTAACTTTTGGCAGTGGGACGACTCGATTCGGGACTACATTCGATACGTACACCGTCATGAAGGATACGCAGCTCGCTACAGCGGGGCATTAGTGGGAGATTTTCATCGCATTTTGTTCCAGGGTGGGGTGTTTTTGTATCCTGGGACTGCAAAAAATCCGGGGGGTAAGCTACGTCTGCTGTATGAATCCGCTCCGCTGGCCTTTTTAGCAGAACAAGCCGGGGGACGAGCCACAACGGGTAGCGAGAAAATATTAGCGGTACAGCCGACGGAACTACATATGCGCACGCCTCTGGTACTGGGTAGTACGGAGGATGTAGCGCTAGTGGAGTCATTTATTCAAGATCGGTTTCGAGAGCGTGAAACCGAGGTAGCCGTTGTCGGATAGGCAATTGCAAAACGCTTTAGCGCGCTGCCACCCTAGCTTTTTACCCTTGGGGGCTCTCTACCCACAAAACTCAGACAAGTTACACAGGACAACCCACCTATGACAACAGTCAATGACAGTCCAATTCTGCACTTAAAGGACCACGGTCAGAGTGTTTGGATGGACAATCTTAGTCGCGATTTGCTGGTTTCTGGTGAACTCGTACAGCTGATTGATAGCCGCGCCGTCCACGGGATCACCTCTAATCCGGCCATCTTTGAAAAAGCGATCGCAGGCAACCAAATCTACGATCAAGAAATCGAAGCTGGCGTACGTGCCGGTCAGTCTGTAGATGAAATCTATGAGTCGCTGGTATTTGACGATATTCGTCGAGCCTGTGATGTGCTTAAGCCAATCTATGAGTCCTCCCAGGGTTTGGACGGCTATGTCAGTCTAGAAGTCCCGCCCAACCTGGCCCACGATAGCGAGGGCACGCTAGCTGAGGCCCGTCGCTATGCAGCTGCCATTGAGCGCCCCAATCTCATGATTAAGATTCCGGGCACCCCAGAGGGTCTAAAGGCGGTTGAGCAGACCATCCGCGACGGGATCAATGTAAATGTGACGCTGCTGTTTTCGGTGCAGAGCTATATCGATACGGCCTGGGCCTACATCCGTGGGTTAGAAGCTCGACTGGCAGACGGTCATGACATCAGCTCCATGGCGTCGGTGGCCAGCTTCTTTTTAAGCCGGATTGATAGCAAGGTGGATGATGCCCTTGACCAGCTAGCGGAAACCGATGGTAGCAAACGGGACCAGATCGCTGGGCTCAAGGGTAAGGTTGCGATCGCAAACGCCAAGCTTGCCTACCAGGAATACAAAAAAATCACCCAGTGCGATCGCTGGCAGGCACTGGTTGCCCAAGGAGCCAACGTTCAGCGTCTGCTGTGGGCCAGCACCAGCACCAAAAACCCAGCCTACAGCGACGTCATGTATGTCGATGAGCTGATCGGCCCTGACACCGTTAATACCCTACCTCCCAATACCATCGAAGCCTGCGCTGACCATTGCGACGTCAGCAGCCGGATCGAGTCCGATGTAGAGCAGGCCTACGCCGTCATCGATACCCTACCCGCTGTTGGTCTCAACCTTGATGATGTCATGGACGAGCTACTAGCCGAAGGCATTGACAAATTTATCAAGCCCTTTGACAAGCTGATGGATTCGCTGGTGATGAAAGTTAAGCAGCTGTCTCCTGTCTAACCAGTCTGGGAGCACGCGAGGTGCTCCCACCTACTGTCCAGGGCACCCGCCCCTACATTTTTCATTTACCTTTTCCCCATGGTTTCTCTTTTAGAAAATCCCCTCCGCGTTGGTCTCCAGCAAGATCGTATTCCAGAGCCCCAGATTCTAGTTATCTTCGGCGCATCAGGGGACCTGACCCAGCGCAAGCTGGTGCCCTCTCTCTACAAGATGCGTCAGGAGCGACGACTGCCCCCCGAGCTAACCATTGTGGGTGTTTCCCGGCGGGAATGGAGTCACGAGTACTTTCGAGAGCATCTCAAAAAAGGAATTGAAGACTACGGCGGCGGCATCAACAACCAGATGCTGTGGGAGAACTTTTCAGCAGGGCTGTTTTACTGCCCCGGCAACATTGACCAGCCAGAGAGCTACCAAAAGCTCAAGAGCTTCCTCGCTGAGCTAGATGAGAAACGCTACACCCGAGGCAACCGACTATTTTATCTATCGGTAGCGCCTCGATTTTTTGCCGAGGCTACCCAGCAGCTTGGGGCTGCCGGCATGATGGACGACCCGACAAAACAGCGGCTGATTATTGAAAAACCATTTGGCCGCGACCTGGGTTCGGCCCAGGCCCTCAACCAGAAAGTACGCGGGGCCGTGTCTGAAAAGCAGGTATACCGTATTGACCACTATCTAGGTAAAGAAACCGTCCAGAACCTGCTGGTGTTTCGATTTGCCAATGCCATCTTTGAACCGCTGTGGAACCGACAGTTTGTCGACCATGTGCAGATTACCGTGGCTGAAACCGTCGGTTTAGAAGGTCGCGCTGGCTACTACGAAACCTCCGGGGCGCTGCGAGACATGGTGCAAAACCATCTGATGCAGCTATTCTGTCTGACGGCGATGGAGCCGCCTAACTCGTTGGCAGCTTCCAGTGTGCGAGACGAAAAAGTAAAAGTGCTCCAGGCCACCCGACTGGCCGATCCCCTAAATTTAGATCGCTGTGCGGTGCGGGGGCAGTACACCAACGGCTGGATGAAAGGCAAACAGGTGCCAGGCTACCGTGAAGAGGAAGATGGGCTAGAAAAATCCACCACCCACACCTTTGCTGCCATCGAAATGCGCATCGATAACTGGCGCTGGCAGGGCGTCCCCTTCTACCTACGTACGGGTAAACGGATGCCGAAGAAAGTGTCAGAAATCTCGATACACTTCAAACAGGTACCTCACCTGATGTTTCAGTCGGCTGCCAAGCAGATGAATGATAATATTCTGGCCCTGCGAATTCAGCCTGATGAAGGGATTTCCATGCGGTTTGAAGTAAAAACACCGGGTAGCTCGTTGCGCACCCGTCCGGTGGATATGGATTTCCGCTACGATGCTGCCTTTGGTAAGGCCAGTACCGATGCCTATGCCCGTCTGTTGGTCGATGCCATGCTGGGGGATCAAACCCTATTTACTCGAGGGGACGAAGTGGAAGAATCCTGGCGGGTGCTCACACCGGTCCTCGAAGCCTGGGACAGCCCGGCTGACCCGGCACAGATCCCGCTGTACGAAGCGGGTACCTGGGAACCTGTAGAAGCCGAATTCTTGCTCAATAAAGTCGGTCGTCGCTGGCGACGTCTCTAGTAAGAGGGCAGGATTTGAGCCACCTGTGGGCAAACGCCCCTGACTCAAACCGCAGCCCTCAAGACAGTCCAACTTTTATTCAATCGCGCGATTAAAACCATGGTGACTTCTCTAGTTACGTTACAAAAACCCAAAGACATTTCCGTTGACGATATTGAAGCCGAACTGCGGGAAATATGGCGCAGCTATGCCAGTGATGGCTCTAGCGTCGCAACGCGGGCAACCACATTTAGCGTCATTATTTATGAGCCTGAGGAGATTCAGCAGCTGCTGGCGGCCCTAGGGTTTTATAAAAATCCCATTGACGGACAGCATGGACCGGCAACGAGAAGTGCGATCTCCAAAGCCCAGCAAACTTACGATCTGCCCATTACCAGCCGGGTAGACCAAGGTACGCTCAAGCGTCTGCGCGCCGAATTTAAGGCCCTGCCTCCCGAAAAACGACACTTTGACAACGCCGACCTGCGCGGCTTTAGCCTTAACGAAGCGCTGGCGGCTCAGAACCCCTGCCGGGTGATTACCCTCTGTCCCACCTTTGATGACGAAGATACCGGGGTAACCGCCCAGGTATCCGCCTACTGCCCAGTACAAAAAAGCAGCGGCAGTCGCCTGGTGTGCTGTGAGTACATCACCCTGCGGGGGACAAAGCAGGCCCTAGACCGGGTGGATAACCTGGTTAAGTCCCTGGTAATTTCAGACCTGCCCAAATTTGTATGGTGGAAAGCTACTCCTAACCCCGAGCAGCTGCTGTTTCAATCAATGTCCGAGGTGAGCAACTGTATCATCCTGGACTCTAGCTACTACGGCGATGCCGAATCGGAGCTGTTAAAAATTCATCAGCTGGTGGCCAGCGGCGTCAAAGTAGCCGACCTCAACTGGTACCGGCTGGCTCCCTGGCAGGAGCTATCGGCAGCGTCGTTTGACCCACCAGAGCGACGGATGGCACTGCTGGAAATGGACCAAATCGGCGTTGACTACGAAAAAGGTAACGCGGCCCAGGCACTGCTTTATCTCGGCTGGTTGGCCAGCCGTCTAAACTGGCAGCCCGAAGACTACACCCTAGAAGGGGGGGACTACGACCTGCGCCGCGTTAATCTGAAGGGCAATAAGCATGGCCGCAACATCGATGTGGAACTTGCCGCTATCCCCGTGGCGGATGCGGGGGAGGTGCTGGGAGACCTCACCGGATTGCGGATGTCATCCACCAACCTGGAGGCCAACTGCTGCACCATCCTTTGCTCAGAAACAGCAGGCTGTATGCGGATGGAGTCCGGTGGTGGCGCTCAGGCTTGCTATATCCAGGAAGTGACCGCAATTTCTGACCAGCGATCCGACCTGCTGTTGGAGCAGCAGCTACAGCGCTGGGGAGAAGATGTTCTGTTTGAAGAGAGTTTAGAAGTCACAGCCCAGATCCTAAAGCTGTTGGACGCTGCTTAAACTCAGGTCCTAGAGGCGACGCAATTTTCTAAACGGTTATCCCACAGTTATGCCTACGGTGTGACTGTGGGATAGTTTTGTGTGGATTCAACTGCGCTGGAATCACCTCTACCCATGGACACAGAGTCAGGTGGAAAACAGTTTTGCAGGCTTAATTCATTATATAAGGGATAAGGAGCCCGCTCTTGACCTTTTAAGTCGTGTTTACCTATGCCCCATTCGCCTGATGTGACGCCTCAGCCGCCACGCCGTCCGTACCGGGCCGTGCTGATAGCCGGGGCGGGAGTAGGTCTGGTGATTGCGCTGGGGAGCGTTGCCACGGCTATTTGGGGCAGACGTATTATCAATGCTCGCGTTGTTCCTATGATTGAGGACAAAATTGAGGAGGCGATTGAGCGTCCCGTGGAGCTGGGGAAGCTTGAAAAGCTGTCGTTTAACGGTTTGCGTGTGGGTAAATCCACTCTCCCCGCTATTGCTACGGATGAATCCTCGATCAGCGCAGATACCGTTACGATTGATTTTGATCTGCGATCGCTAATCTTCCAAAAAACATTTAAGCCCAACATTGTCCTGGTACGCCCCAATGTATCCCTGGTGCAGCAAGAAGACGGCCAGTGGTTAGAGATCTCGGTGCCGGAGTCCTCTGAAGAGGAAGCGCTGATTACTACGGAAATACAATCGGTCAAGCTTCAAGACGCCCAGGTGAGCGTGACACCGTTTATTCAAGACCCCAACGTTATTGTCCCGCGAGAGTCTGTCTATATCAGTAATATCAATGTTGATGCCGAGTTTTATGGCGAGGCGTCACAGCAGGTGTATTTTGAGCTAGCGGGAGATGTGGATAGGGGGCGTCTCAACATTGAAGGTGAAGCCGATCTCAAGCAGCAGGCCATTAAGGCTAATGTGCGATCGCAACAGCTACCGGCGGCGGGCATCAACAATTTACTACCATCCCTGGTCGGCTTAAAGTCCGGCACCCTCAACTCTAATTTGACCGTGGTAGCGGCTCTGGCCGACAATGGCAGCCTCGATCAAACCTCGGTGGATGTGCAAGGAACCGCCCAGTTTCAAAACGGCGAAGTACGCATAAGAGATCTGGCTGAACCCGTACGCAACATTCGCGCTCAGCTACGGTTTAAAGGTCAGCAGGTCACCCTAGAAAATACGGGTTTGCAGCTGGGCGACGTGGAGCTATTGGCCGATGGCACCGTGGACTGGGAAGAGGGGTATAACCTCAGCGCTCAAATTCCTGAGGTTAGTCTGAGCGCTGTACAAACATTGGCCAAACTTGAGCTGCCTGAAAACCTACCGGTGGATGCAGCAGCGCCCTTTAAACTTAGTACTCAAGTAACGGGGCCGCTAGATGCCCCTAATGTGCGGGGACGTCTGGCAAATCTGACTCCGCTGCAGGTAGACAAAGTACGTCTAGCCACTGCAACAGCTGATTTTGTTCTACCGCTAACAGACTTTAAGTTAGAAGAGTTTGAGCTAACGGAGCTGCGGCTTGTTCCGGACGCAGGCGGAGTGATTTTGGCTCAGGGGCAGGTGGACCTGAGCAACCTAAAAGATCCTAGCTTTACCCTAACGGGGACGGCGAACCTGCCAGCCGATCGATTTGCCCAGCTTTATGGGACAACGCTGCCGCCCGACACAGTGATTGGACAGCTAACGGCCAGCCTAGAAGCCGAGGGTACTTTCGAGACCCAAACCGCATTTGCCCAGTGGCAGCTATCGGAGTCCACCTTTCCCGGACAGGGAGAACTGACGCTGGCGGACAATCGGCTGGTGATCGATAATACCCAGCTGCGGGTGGCCGACGGTACCGTTACGGCCAACGGAATTGCGCTGCTAGACAGCGGCGACTGGCAGGCTGCATTAGCCACCAATGATGTACCGGTGGAAAGATTTACGCCCCAGGCCCAGGGACTGCTGAGTGCCAATTTAGACGCATCAGGTAACCTGTATGAGCTAAATTTAGCCAAGATTGAGGCCGCGGGGGAGGCTGCGATCGCAAATGCCCAGGTCCGCATTCCCAATCTAAATCAGCCGCTATTAGCCCCCGGCGACTGGACCACCGCATTTCAGTGGCAGGGAGACCGCATCGCCGTCGAAACCTTTACCGCTCCTGGTGTTCAGGCCAACGGCACCATCGGGGTTGACTTTGCTCAGTCTGTTCCCATTGGCGACTTTGACCTAAATGTCGCTTTGCAGCAGTTCGACCTGCAGCCTTTCAACCAGCTAGCTCCCCAGACCATACAAGACTACGGGCAGCTGGCCGGACTCACCAGCTTTAACGGCCAGCTAACCGGTACCCTAGACAATCCGCAGCTAGCGGGAGATGCTCGTCTAGAAAATCTTGCGCTAAACGATCTGGTCTTTCAAACCCTGACCGGTCCCGTTGCCTTCTCTCTAAAAGAGGGCGGCAGCCTAAATCTAGACGGTCAGCAAGATCGTCTACAGCTCGCCCTGGACAGCCAGTTTTGGCCGGTTTCCTTTGAAGTACGCAACCAGGAATTTGTTGCCCGAGGCTATGGACAACAAGACAGACAGCTCCGGGCCGAAATTGTTCAACTGCCGCTGGATAAGCTCAATGTGCGCCCTGTGAACGGCTTTGGTCGGGTGGCTGGTTTACTAAATGCTACGGTAGACGCTAATCTCGCAGATTTCTCTAATCCTGTAGCCAGCGGAGAACTAACCGTTGTTCAACCTGCCTTAAACCCGGTAGATGCCCAGCAGTTTGCCGCCACCTTTCGCTACGCTGACAACACCGCCATCCTGGACCAGGGCGAGCTGCTCCTAGACAACAGCCGCTATTTACTTACCGGCAGCGTCAGTCTGGAGCCCCAGCTACAGTATACGGGTGAACTCACCGCCGCTGAGGGCCGCATCGAAGATCTCGTAGCGCTGGTGGAGAAAATCGATCCCAGCGTCTTTAATTTGGGAGACTTTGCGGCACCGGAGGGAACTGCTGCCGACTTGGCGGCGGCACCCGCAGAACTACCGGCAGGTTCACTGCTAGACCAGCTAGAGGCGTTTGTTGCCTTTGTCGAAAGCCAGCCTAAATCAGTGGACGAGTCAGAACAGCTGGTCATTTCTCCCCTAAGCGATCTGTCCGGTGGTTTTACCGGCACCATTGCTGTCGCTGCAGATTCACTGGACCTAAACGATGTCGAAGCCAGCTTTGATCTCCAGGGCAGTAGCTGGGAGTGGGGACCCTACGCCCCGTCCAACCAGTTTGTTGTGCAGGGAGATATCCAACAGCTCAGCATAAATTTAGACTCATTTTTAATCAAGGCTGAGGACACCTCCATTAGTCTTTTCGGCCAGGGCGATCTAGACCAGCTTACTGGACAGCTCACGGTGGATAGTCTACCGGTGGCACTGGCGGACTATATCTATCCGTTGCCCGTAACCGCAGCGGGGGAGCTGGATATGGTTGCTCAGTTTGACGGTAGTTTGACCAACCCAACAGTTAAAGGGCAAGCCATTGTTGTTGATCCTCAAATCAATGACTATCCCATCGAGCAGGTGGAAACAACGTTTAACTATAAAAACGCCAGTCTGGACGTAGCAGGAGATATTGCCATCCACACCAACGATGCTCCAATTACGCTACGCGGCAGCATCCCCTATGCCCTGCCCTTTATGACCGTACAGCCTGCCACCAACCGGCTAGCGATCAAAGCTGTGGTACCTGACGACAGTTTTGATGTGATCAACACCCTCACCCAGGATCAGGTGCGCTGGGAAGCAGGCAGAGGAGAGGCCGTTGTGCAAGTAGACGGCACCCTCAATCAGCCCGTTGTCACGGGTAATCTCAGACTGAGAGACGGTGTAATACGCAGCGAATTCTTAGAAGACCCGGTGACCAATCTGACCGGAGATATTCAAGTTGACCTGGCGTTATTAGACCAGCAATTTCCCCTCGGAGCATCCAATATTCCCCTTGTTACTGGCGGAGTAACGATTCCAAAGCTGCAGGCTGATGTCCAGGAGGGACAGCTACGGGTAGATGGACAGCTGCCGCTTTCGCCATTTGATCAGCCGACAGATGGTATCAAAATTGCTTTAGAAAAACTACCCATCAACTACAGCGGTGCGATCAAGTCTGTATTTGATGGACAGATAGCGATTGATGGTTCGGTAATCGCTCCGGTAGTTGGCGGCAACCTGGCTATGGGAGAAGGAAGAATTAGCACCCTTGACCTAGCCCGTCAGTTTAGGGGCAGCGATGCCGTAGAGACGGTCACGGACCCTCAGGCCAATGAACCCAGTGGCCCCATCAGTAGACAGATGGCTAAAGCAGTTGCCCTATACCGAGAAGATTTTTTCGGAGAAGAGAACCTTATTCCTGACTCTGAGCAGCTGTCGTTGGGCATCGTGGGGCAGCTGGTGAGCTTCAACAATTTTGAAATTCAGCTGAGCGATCGTCTGTTGATTGCAGGACAGCCGTTCTTTAACCTCAGGGCATCGGGAGATATCGTTGTAGATGGTCCCCTAGCAAACCCGAGACCTGAGGGAGAGATTAAACTAGAGTCTGGTTGGATCAATCTATTTTCTACCCAGTTTCGCTTAGATAGGAGAGAGGAAAATAGAGCCACCTTCACCCCTAACAATGGCATTTATCCAACCTTGAATGCGACCATGAGAACTCGGGTGCAGGAAACAGATACCCCCCGAGTGCCTCCCATTTCTGAAACAGGCTTTGTCTCAGCTGAAATCACTGAAAATCAAAATATCGATGCCCTAGGAAGTGTGGAATACATCACCATACGGGCAAGTGTTGTCGATCTCAATGTACGAGAGCTGGCCCAGGGCTCCACTGACGAGACTCAAGACAGACTGGCTCAGGTAGTAGTTCTAGAAAGCGATCCATCCCGTAGTCAGAGCGAGCTGGCATCGCTGTTGGGCAATAACGTATTTAGCGGCATAACCACTGCTGGCTTGACCCAGCTGGCTGGTTTTGTCGGTGCTGGCAATGTGGTTGGATTCCTCAACAACTTAACAGACGCCATTGGTTTTCAATCGTTTAGCGTATTTCCCACCACCGATACGGCCACGGACAGTACCGCTGGCATTGGTATCGGTGTAGAGGCTATCTTTGAAGTCACCGACGATATTAACGTCAGCGTTCTAGAAATTCTCAACAACGGTAATGCGCCCCAATTTGGTTTGCAATATGAACTAACCGAGGAGCTAAGATTACGAGGCTCATCTAATCTGGATGATACAGAATTTAGATTAGAGTATCGTCTGGATTTTTAGAGATGGCAGATCAGGCATTTAGTTAAGCAGTAGCCTGTACTAGCCAGCTAGAATTAGGAATATTACTAATAGCAGCAAAATACCGCAAATCATCCAACTGATGATGAGCTTCTGCCTGAGTTTAGCTATACGCTGGATTGCAATCTCATCCGCCTCTTTCATCATCTGTTCTTTCTCTCGTTTTTGATTGATCTGTTGTCGAGCGATTTCTTGCTCATGAAGATAGGACTGGCTACTCATCAAGAACTGATGATGTTCTTCGCTGAGGCTTTGGTTACCAGCCCATGTACGAGCTTCTTGCAAAGACTGTTTGGATAGCAACCATTGGTGATCGCAATTTGACGACAGCCACTTATTCAGCATGGTTTGATAAGGGCACAGTGAAGTTAATCGCCGATCTACCCACCACGGGCGAAAGATTTCAGCGTAGATCTGATTGGCAACCTTGAGATAGGCCCCTTCCTTAACAACCAGCCCCGTCAACTGCAGTTCATTTTGTTCTGGACTACTATCCAATACAATAATACGCGACTGTAATATATCTCGATAAACCTCCAGTAGTCTCTGGGCACGGGGGCTATGGAGCAGTCTATCTTGGATAGTTTTGAGGTGCTCAGGGGTGTCTTGCTGTAGCCAGTCTTGGATAATCCTGCGTTCGACTAGCTTATCGATGTAGCGAGCAGGGTAGGCGCGAGGCTCAATATCGGCTTCACTCACCACTAACTGACACAGCTTTTGGGTAAGGAATGGCTGCCCGCCGGTCCAGCGGAGAATGCACTGGATTAGCCCGTCTCCATAGTCCGATAGGTGAATTAAACCAGCACCGAGGGGTTTGGCTTCTTCTAGGGTAAAGCCCCTGAGTTGGATAGCGGTACCGATATTGAAGGGGGTGCGATCGCGAGCTGAAATTAGCTCAGATGGGGTGGCGACACCGATGAGGGTAAAGGTGAGACGACGGTAGTCAGGATGCTCGGCCCGTTCTTGGTAAAAGTAACGAATAAGGGAAAAGAAATCGTCACTAAAGTCAAACTGAAACAGACTATCGATTTCGTCGATAAAGATAACAATGGGCTGTTGAATTTCGGTTAGGAGAACATCCTCAATAAATTCGCTAAAGCGTTGGATGGGGGAGATTCCTTCTCGCTCACGCCACCAGAGAATTACTTTGAGTTTAATGCCCAGGCTACGGCTGAGGCGACGGATAATGCCGAGATACCAAGCTTCAGAAGTCATGCCGTGTTCGACGATGGCGCTGACTTCAATAATGCCGCAGGCGATGCTTTGGACCTTTAGGCGTTGGGTAGTTTGTACCCGCAAACTGGATTTGCCCATTTGGCGGGCATTGAAGATATGGCAATATTCCCTGGCCATCAGGGTCAGAAAGAGATCCTCATCGGCCTGGCGAGAGATATAGGTGGGGGCATCCTGCCGTAGGGCTCCGCCGACAGTGTATTGATAATCACTAGACTGCAAAGTCATTATTTCACCAAGGGCTACCGACTATGATAAAACTGGCCCAATAATAAGGATGAGCAACTTTTGAACTAATTTGCTGTGTCGATGATTGCCGGTTGCCTAAGCTGCCGCGATCGCTTGTATATGGAGGCTCTACAGGCTCTACAGATATGTCTTTTAGCATTTTAATTTGAGCTTGTCTGAGTGCCTCAGCTTTTATTTCTCCTGTATTTAAATAGTTATAAAACTCGCTCATTAGAAGCATTGTTGCTCGATCATCGACCAAATTTACACTGCCTAAAACAGACTTTACGCCTGCTCTGATAGCAGAACCAGCTAAGCCATACTCATCTCCCAATCCCATATTGCAGGAACTTAAAACTAGTAACTCTTTAGCAAACGAATAGAAATCTAACTCTTCGAGCTGACTACTGAGTAAAGGTTGATCCCAAAATCCTATAAAAGCATCCTCCTCTAGATTGTCAAGGCCGGGATAGTTTCTAACTAAATCTCCATGAGATGCAATATGCACTATGTCAGCATCCTGATGTTTTGAGAATAGCTTATCTAAAGTTGCATCATTGTCTAGATAGAATTCTCCATGCCAGTCCTCTTGGATATTATTTATTTCATCAAACACAAAGCGTAAATAAGGAAATTGAGGCAAAAACTGAGGCCGAGATACTCCAAATGCCAGAATCTTTGAATCCTTTATGCTTTTGTATCGAGTATTAGTTAAATATAGTCCAGGCATCATAGCTAGACTATATTTTTCAACGAGAAACTTTTGACCATCATGTAACGCAGAGAACGGTAACGAGCGAATTCGCTTGTCTACAACAAAAATTAGTGTATTAATATCCTGACTTTCTAGTTCAGCCTCTAAAGGCTTTATTAGCAGATGGTAAAGCTTCTGAGATGATTCAAGGTACTTATCCTTAGAAGCAGGGCTACTGGTTTCTTCTCTAAATTCCTCAACAATGGCCAGAAAGCTTTCTTGAGATTCTATGTTTGGTTGTTCAAATGTATATCCGCTTGAAGAGACCATCATCAATCCAAGCTGCTCTTTCCCATTGTCATCGGGAAAAAGGCTAGCATAAACTATTGCAGGCTTTTGACCTGTCTGTCGAAAAATTCTAGCAGGAATATCACCGAAACTTTCAATGATTGCCTGTTGAGTCAAATCTGATTGATGCTTTAGATCAACTAAGTCACTCTGTTTTTGATGCAATTCAAACTCAAGTTGACTTTTTTGTTCTAAAACATTGTTATAGCTGGCTTCAACGCTGTTTCTGGCTTGTTCAAGATTATTTAACCGTTTTTGAGCAAGTTGAGTCTGTTGAAGTGCTTGTTGTTCACCCTGCTTAGCTACCTCCAAATCCTGATTTACTCGATTTATTTTCTGTCGAAAATCATGCAAATTGATTTTCGATTCAGAAACTTCTCCGTTTAGTGTCTGGTTTTTCGTAATAAGATCTTGGTTGTTTTCAGCTAAATCTTGATTGGCGTTTAGTAGACGCTGATTCTCCTCTACAATTCCCTTATTTTTTTGGCTTGCGTCATTAGCAATTGCTATCTGCTTACTTGCAATACTTCCAGCAGCCATAGAACCTATCAACATGACAGTCAATGCAATGCTGCCCAAGACTATTTTACGGCTAGCTTTCACCAGTTTCTCTTCTTGTTCTTGAAGCTGGCGTTCTGTAATCAGCAGTTGCTCGTCCGCACTTTTTAATCGAGTTTCAGCTTTCTGATTGGCATCTTCTAAAATCGATTTAGCTTGCTGCTCTGCTGACAATATTTTTTTGAGTTCTCGCTGACTTAATTCCTGACTGGCATCTAAGAATAAACGATCATCATCACCCAACTGTTTGCCTGCAGCCCATGCTCGTGCATACTGTAAATTTTCCCCTTGTAACAACCATGTGTCATCCTGACGCCCTGACATCAACCAACCATTAATTGCCTCGCCATAGGGCCGTAGTTTCAATAGTTCAGTATTAATCCACGCTTTATTAAATACTTTTTCATAAATTGGATTTGCTATTAGTAGATTGTTTTGTTCTTCTCGTATCAATCCTGATAGTCTCAATTCAATCTGTTCATTACTGCTATTAGTAGGCACCTTCCCAAGGTGCAAAATGCTTTGATAAAGCCCTAGTAATCTGCCTAATATATTTTTATTAGCCAAGATGCGATCTCGAATTGTCTTCAAGTGCACCGACACATCCTGAGCTTCCCAATCATCAATCACCCGCGACTGCACCAGCTGCGCCACCAAGTCCTGTTCACTCCCCGCTGCAATCCCAAAATTCGACTCCGCAATCAACTGACACAACCGCTGGGTTAAAAACGGTTGTCCCTTAGTCCATCGTAAAATTTCCGTCAGTACTGCCGTTGGATTCTCCGCCTGTTGCCCCAAACCTGTTGCCAGTGGTTCAACTTCATCAGCTTTGAACCCTTGCAGATCAATACACTGGCCACCAATGTTAAATGACGTTCGCTTTTTATCTCGAATCAGATCATTTGGCGTCGCCACCCCCAACAGCACAAAGCTCAGTCGATTAAACTCATTCAAGTCCGACCGCTCCTGATAAAACGACCGAATCAGCGCAAAAAAATCATCATTAAAATCAAACTTAAACAGACTGTCGATTTCATCAATAAAGATAACAATCGACCCAGTCAGTTCATGCAGCAACACATCTTCCACAAACTCACTAAACCGCTGCACTGGCGACAGCCCATCCCGCTCGCGCCACCAGGGCAACACCTTCATCGACAGCCCCAAACTCCGGCTTAGCCGCCGAATTAATCCCAAATACCACTGCTCCGACGTGGCCCCCTTCCCTACAATGCCGCTAACTTCGGCCACAGCACAGGCAAATCCTTCAGCTTTCAATCGCTTCATTACCTGTACTCGCAGGCTCGACTTCCCCATCTGCCGCGAGTTAAACACATAGCAATACTCCCCAGCTTTGAGAGCCTCATATAGCTCCCGATCCGCCTGACGAGTCACATAGGTGGGTGCATCCTGCCGTAGGGCACCACCTACCGTGTACTGATACACTACTACCATGGCCTACCCCTCCAGATGCTCCTGAAAATACTCGCGATAAATCTCACATAGCGGCGATGCCTGATTCCCCGACAGTGTCACCAGCCCCATGCTCTCCAACTTAAACGCAGACTCCGCATCAATATCCACCGGACGTCGCTTTGTTACCACCTGTCGAAACGCCTCCGCCAGCTGCGGATAGTCCTGCAACACATACAAATGTCGTCGCAGGTGGTCACTATAAATTCCCGCTTCCGTCGCCGCTGTCTCTGTTAATGCGTTAGTGCTCAAATCATCCCGCCGCAGATGGTACAATGCCTTCCGAATTAAATAGGGATGCCCACCCACCAAGTCCATCAGCGATTCAGTCTGACTCGCACTGGCCGACAACCCATACCGCTGAGCCAAATCCTGCACCTGCTCCGCCGAAAACTCCTCCAGCTCGACATTTTTGCCCACATTAAATGGTGACTGGTTAATATTCAATGGTACGTAGGCCTCGGTGGAATGCACCACCACTAGCCGCAGCTTCTCCCACAGCTCGCTGCCAAAGTCTCCATAGCGCGCCGACTCATACCAGGACCGCAACAACCCAAAGAAATCATCCGCTACTGTTGCGTGGGGAAACACCATATCCACCTCATCCAGAGCCAGTATCAAGGGTGTCTCTAAATCTTCTAACAAACACTCTTCAAAGTACGCAATGCATTTATCCTTGCTACCAAAGCCCACCCAATAATCTTCCAACTCCTTGAGCTTTTTCAGCCGTCGCCCCACCTGGGTACAGAGCCACTTCAGCAACAGATCCAAATCGTTAAACACTCGACTGTCCGCCCGCTGAAAACTCACGGGCACCGTGGCATAACCCAGCTCCCGCCCATGGTTGAGAATCCGCGCCATCAAAGACGTTTTTCCCATCTGACGCGGGGCCTTGATCCGAATGAGAGAGCCTGACTGCTCAATCTCAGTAAAACAATCAGCCTCAATGGGGGGACGATCCACATATAACCCCGACTTTAGGGGCACCGAACCACCCGGTTCCCGCCGTAGCTCAGGTTCAGCCACAGGGAGCGGTGGCCGATCGATGCTTTCCACCACCGGATACATTGACGGCGCATGTTCTTCATCATCCAGTGACCCCATGTCTGGCTGAGCTGGCTGGCCCTGCATTAGCGCTTGCAGCTCCTGCAATAGCGCGGGCGTATCTGCAGCCGACTGCCACTCCCGCTGCTGGATCTGTTGTAAATAACCCCGCAGCTCATAGTTCAGCGGGTCGTCCAACGGAAACTGTACCCGAATCGGCAAGATTACCGGTTGTCCACGCCGATCCCTCAGACTCCGTGCCCGCTTCACCTCTTCTGTCACCATTTCACTGGTGGCCGATAGCGGTGACAGCAACAACAGAAAATAATCACACTGATGTAGCTCAGCACTAATCCGTTTGCGCCAGTCTTCACCAAGTTTAATGCTCTCTGCCGCCATGAAAGCACCATGGCCCGCTGCCTGAAATGCATCGTAAAATGTCTGGGCTAAGTCCTTATCGGGGGACTCATCGCGATAGCTGATGAAGATGCGTTGGGTGGTGGTGCCCTGGGACGGAGCTGTGGACCTAAACCGATCGTCAATCACTTTGCCAGACCGGGTGCGTAAGACCGGTGTAGCTACCTCAGGAATATCTTCTAAATCAATGGCAGTACGACCCATTTCGTAGGCGGATTCATAGGAGCTACTGTGACCTAGGGCTGTGTAAAACCCCCGCGCAAAGCTAATAGCAGCCACATCGCCAATGGGCTGATTCATGCCAATCACGCAGGATACAAACTGACTAATAGCCTGGGCCTGACTATCAGAATAGCAAGCATTAAGCAGAACACATTCCACGCTGGATACCTGCTGAAATAATCGCGCCAAGGCTCGTGTTGGCACCAGCTGGCTACGTCCTCGGCTATCGTCCAAAACCAAGCCATAATCACCAGTACCATGGCCGATAAGGTGAACGATGTGAGGCTGGTGGAACATTAACGCCTGAATTAGATCCTCAGTACGTACAGCCCACTCAGACACAATTTGGAACTGATCCCGGTCTTTGGACAATTGAATGCTGCGCTGAATACTACGTACCTCTTCATCCAGACTGAGCCTAGATGTATCTCTGGGATTCGCGGCTAGTACCAGAATTCTGCGAGATAGCTTGGCACTCGTGGACATAGTCGACTATCGGGCGATTTTTAGTAGGAAATTATTTCTCTACTAAAAATCGCACATTTTTTTGCAGATGTCCCCTAACGAAGACATCTGTTTACATAGAGCGCTTAAAGAAAAACGTAACTGTCTCTGACAGTTAAAAATTATCTCAGATGATAATGATACCTATTATTTTCACAACCAGAACGAGCTAAATAGCTGTTTGACTATTGCTGCGACTAGATTGGATTTTTTGGGATTGCTTGCATTGGTGCCATTTCCCATCTTGATGGTGTCCTTCCTTTTTAGATTGACAACATTTCAGCTGCTGTCAGCATCCAATCTGTAAAGGTTTTGGAAACGACTGGTTCATTAGCAGTAAAGACCGCTTCTTCGTATCCATCTGCTGTTAAAAACAACACCGTTACCTGTTGTTTTACTGGATCTATTATCCAATACTCTGGAATACCTCGCCATTCATACTGATTACGCTTATCGATGTAGTCTCGTCGGTGGTTTTCCGCTCCGGGACTGACCACCTCTACTACTAGCACTGGGGGATGCATATCTAAGGTAATCGCCGCCTGCCCGAGTTCTCGCATCAGCTCAGGATGCTCGGGGCGTAATACGGTTAGGTCGGGATATCGATTTTTGGGCTGACCCGGCATCGCTAGAGCTAGTCCCTGCAGTCGAATCTGGCGCATTCCTACCAGTGCTTTTAAGGCCTCGTATAGCTTGATCGCCCGGTAGAGATTATCATCCGACTCTGGCGGCATTTCAATCAATTCTCCATTGGTCAGCTCGTACTGGGCTTCCATACCATCGGTGTAGGCAAGGTAGTCATCAAAAGTTTGAAGCTTATGTTTGGCCTGCACCATCTAATAGCCTCCTCATTGCTGCGCTGCTCAATAAACCGGTGTCTCAAGGGTACTTTAGATTTCTTTGATTTTGGGATGTTTAAATCTTTAATACGCCTTCGGGATTAACCGACATGAGCGGACGACGGGCACTGCCTTCTTTGTGCAACACTTCATTGGCAGCAAGTAAGCCGCTGCTGATGGCCCGCTCCATTAACCCACAGGGAAAGGGCATTTTGACCCAGTCGCCGGCAAACATTAAGTTGGATACGACGGTACCGCTGCTGGGGCGGTTGGGATAGCTGCCGGGGGGAAAGCCAGCAAAATTCTTTTGGTTGACGAGTTCTTGATGAAGAATATTGGCTCCCTCTAGTTCGGGAACAATCTCCCACAGCTCTCGCTTAAATGTTTCTAGAAGATCTTGCTGGGTGGGAAACTGTTTTTCTTTGTAGCAGTAGGCATGTAGCTCTACAACGCTGCCCCCCGTATCTTCAGCCCATTTGATATAGTCTCCTTGTACTTTGTGATACAGAGTGATGCTGTCTGTGAGGTCATAGCCTGACAGCGAGGTAAACCAGCTTTGGTCCCAGGCAAAATCACGGTCTAGCCAAAAACGACCCACGGCAAACGGATCGGCCACCTGTAGCTCGTTGACCTGGGTCATGATCGTGGGATGGGGGTTCCCCTGGGAGAGGGCGAAGAGATTTTTGATCCCAGGAATATCGGCAGCAAAGATAAAGTAGTCGGCATCTAGACTATCGGCCAGCCCGTCAACTTTTTTAACTGGATTAGCAGCAATTAGCTGTACCCGGTCGGCATCTCGTTTGAGCACCTTAAACTGGGCCAAATTGTCTTGGGCAGGACCGCTAATCACCTTACCCTCGGCATTATAGGCGGCACCGTGGCAGGGACAGAGAAATCCGTCGCTGTTAGCTGCAACTTGTTTGTTGACGCTGCAGCCCTGATGAGTGCAGGTCAGAGAAATAGCTCGATCGCTATCGGTATCAACAATAAAGAGACGATCGCCCGCACCGTAGTAGTCGGTGGTATCGGTACTGAGTAGAGGGTTGCGATCGCACCAAAACGGTACCGGATTAACAGCAATATTTCCCTGCTGATAGTCAACGCTGGCAATTTTGCCTTCATCCCAGTTGATCTGACTGACGGTGACCCCGGTGAGAATACGTCCGCCATTGGCCTCAATCGCCTCGCTTAGCGGGTCTACCAAGCAGCGTCCCATATCTTCGCAGGTGCCATTAAAGGCCAGCCCTTCTGGATTACCAAAAAAGTAAAAATGGAAAAACTGCATCAGCTCGCCAGCACTCAGACTATCTGGCGCATTCAGACTCGACTTGGCAAAGGGCAAAAAGTATAGATCGTACAGCCCCTGGGGAAACTGGCCCTGCCCCCATTCGTCTACCGAGAGATGGTCCAGTCGCTCATAGGTCTGCGGCATCCGGAAGCTGGTAATCTCACGAAACACTTCCAAATGCTTCAGCTTGGTGAGATTAATCCCCCAGCTCAGCCGGTTATCCGATGAAACCGCTAGATCAACAATGTTCCAGGGAAACGCCGCATTGCTAGGGTAAAAAGCCTCGGGTTTATAGCCGTCTTTATAAAGGACAGCGTAGAAATTCAGCGACTGAAAGTTGTCCTGGGCCTTCAGCTCATCCACCAAACTAAACAGATTGTAATACTGCGGAAAAAAGCCATGGAAGCCATGTTCCATCCGCAGCTCATGGTCCCCCACCTGGATCGGCCAGCTGGCGATTTTCCCACCTAGCTGGGGTGAGCGCTCCAGTAAAGTCACCGCTACCCCGCGTTTGCTTAGCTCATAGGCCGCAGCCAAACCAGCCAGCCCCCCGCCAACGACAACAGCTTTTGTGGGCCGACCAACCGTCTGGGGTAAATCCAGCTTATCGACCTGGTGCAGCGTTGGTTTAGGCTTGGCAAAGCGGGTATAGCCCAGGGTACCGCCAACGGCTCCTACGCCCAGTAGTTTAAGGGCACTGCGTCTAGAAATGTCAGGAGTATGCCAGGATTCGGGGAATGGAGTCATTAAGGAAAGGAAAGTAATCGATGAGCGGCCCACAGATGCTACGGACACCTGCAGTCAGTTGGATTGCCAAAGGAACGGTTTAATCCTGGGTAGCCTTGAGGGTTTTTAGAGGATTACAGTCAACGGTGATTACTATCAAGTTCGGTACAAATCTTAAACCACTAGGTCTTAGGCAGAGAAAACATTCATGAATCATTTAATGGCTCCCTCCATAGTCCGCTACTGGCGCGAAACGATAGCTGTAGCCCAGCGGATATTGCTGGAGCTGGTCAGACGGCAGCGGAGTCTTATTTTTTGGGCGATTTTCCCAACGCTGCTACTTTTCTTAAATGGAGCGATTACAGCAGAGCGGGCCCAGCTGGAGTTTGCTGCAGCCCTGGAAGTGGTAGCTCCGCCCACCCTGGTGGGGGCAGCCTTGTTTTTTAGCTGCTTGGGCGGCAGCGTGGCCACCGTTGTGGCAGAGCGTGAGCAGAATACGCTAAAGCGGTTATTTCTATCGCCGCTGCGAGGGGTGTCTTATTTTTTAGGGATTGTGGTGGCCCATAGCGCTATTGGAGTGGGTCAGGCGCTGCTGGTATTTGCGATCGCGCTTATCCTAGGAGCTACCTTTCCCGGCTCCTGGCTTTTAGCCATGCTAATCATCCTACTCAGCATCCTGGCTTACGTCGGTGTGGGCTTTATCCTGGGCACCCAGTTTGCCCGTCGTACCGAAGACGTCAATGCTTTAGTGGCCGCCTTTGGGGTACCGCTGCTTATTTTAGGCGGTGCCTTTATGCCCACCTCAATTTTTCCAGACTCGCTGTTACAGCTGGCTCGCTTTAATCCGATTTTTCATATGACTGAGGCCCTAACGCTGACAATGGCGAATGAGCCTGCAGACGAGCACATCGGCTTTTTAAGCATGTTTGCTTTTGCTATGGTCATTACCGGCTGGCTTTCCTATCGCCGAATGCTGCACCTAGAGCGGCGGCTGTAGCTCAAACAGTTGTTCTGTCGGCTATCCGTCTTTCAGATCTCAATGCTCGATACATACCGGCCAAACACAAACTTTCCACCACCAGCTTACAAAATTCTTCCAGGACCTCAAAAGTACTTTGAACTGGCAGGGCCGCATCACTCCCCAACAGCCATGGCAGTATGTCAGGACGATTCGTCAATATATCTAAAAAGACCATGACTGCCAGAACAGCAAAAGCAGCAGAAAATATTGGCAGCACATTACTGTAGCGTTTGATTTCACCACGGTATCGATAGACCAAACCGGCCGCCACAGCTCCATATAAACCCACAATGGCATCGTCAATGCGGTCGGTCAGACCCGTTTCTTGGATATTCCAAGCCTGATGCAGCCACGCGTGCAGCTGCTCATGAATTTCCACCAGCTCATCAGCGGCCAGAAATACAAACCCCAGGGAAATCAACAGCCAGAACAATGCGGGCGAACGCCAGCTCCACTGCCGCTGACCGCGCAGCCGATATAGCTTGAGCGACACAAAAGCGACGGCCAATAGCTGCAGTCCCGACAGCCAGGTAATAACGCTCCCCTCACCCAAATATGCCTGTAAATTCCTTTGGCTCACACCAGCCCATACCGACAGCGCAACGACAGTCACATTAATGCCTAAGAGCACCGCCAGCAGCGACCATGTCCGAGATGAGCCCAGGGGCACAGAAATTTTCATAAGTAGCTTATTTGTCGCCAGCAAAAATTCAGAGCTGCCGTGAATAAACAGAAGCTCCTTTTGCATTGATTAAGGTTACCTTAGCTTAAAGTTAAGAGTGCGTAGAAATTTGTCTCAATCGCTCAAAGGTACTAGGATTCAGTTTTTACACCCCTTCAGGCAGATTTATATAAATCTAATAGTTAGCAATTCCATTAAATAGAGCGCTCTCACTGTGGGTACCAGCTGACAAATCCGCAGCTGACTTTCAGCTGCAACTTAAAGCCATAACCGATCCCAGCTAGATATGTTTACTTAGAAAGTCTAAAAACAAACTAAAAAGGCAAGAAAATTGGCTGACACCGATCTTCTTGCCTGAGAGATTAAACCCTCTGAGAGAGGGAACTTACCGCTCTAGAGAGATAGCTCTCCGTAAACATGACTACAAACTTTAACGTTAGAAAAACTCTCATTAACCTCTCATTAACCTCTAAAAAGTTAGTTTGTGGAAACATATAGATAGGGGATGAATTGGGCTCAGTCAATCAACTGACGCCGTCTAAATTCTTAATTACACAAATATTGCCAAACTATGTTGGCCATCCGTCTTATTACGAGGTCTAGCAAGATATTGCTAGGCTGTTTGCCTGTGACAGCCTGTCTTATTGGCATGATGTCTTTAGGCGTAGTTTCAGAATCAGCGTTAGCTAGGTCAGATGGGCCTGTTCTATTGAATATGCCCATTTATAATCGAACATCTAGTGATGACTTGATCAGTCGAGCCGAGTCTATGGTCAGTCAAGAGATTGACCGTCACTTTGATGCTGATTCGAGTCTTACTGAGATTGAAATCGCTGTGTTGGGTAACCGTAACGGCGACGTTATCCCAGTACTGACGACCGCTGTTTCTCGCACACAGTGGCAAGAAAATCCACAGGTCAGCGCCTGGACAAAGTATTACAGCGCCCATGCTTTGTTGCGACGACACGACAACCAGCCGCAACCGACTCAGGTGGCAGCAGCTTCGTCTCGTCGCTCTGCAGCCATAGCATCACAGGGTATTTCTGGGCAGTTTGACCAACAGTTTGACGCCGGTCGGCTAAATGGTCAAACGGTTCAGACCTATGCAGACCTGGTGGATTAATGTTTACGACCTTTTAATACCAAGACTCTTTCGGTGCCGTTGCTAGCTTCGATGGTAAATCGCTCTGACAGCAGTGCTCTAGCATCTTGCAGACGAAATCATCCCGAGAATTAGCGCCGACCCTTCCTCGAATCAGGCCCAGTTCAGATTTAGGGAAAAGAGTCTCGTAGCTCATGTTTTTTGATGGTGCAACCGCGATCCAAGAGAGGAGATCATAGTCCCATGCCTCACGATAACGAAATCTGTAACCGATCTAGTAATCGTCCTTTTGAGGACATCATGAAAGCGGGTTTGTCTCGCCGGAATCTACTCAAGCGCAGCGCTGTCCTTTCAGCCACTGGCTTTATGGGTACGTTTATGGGCAAGAGCTTGTTAGCAGAAGGCGTTGCAGCAGCGACCCGTCAGACATCTAGCAGCACTCTGCTAGCCCAGACTAGCAGAGTGCTCGGCTTCTCTGCTCTCAAGATTGCGGATGCTGTTATCAATCCTGCAGAGCCCTCAATCTCTGACGACTACGAGTATCAGGCATTAATTCCTTGGGGTACGTCGATTCAGCCGGGGGGGCCAGAATACAACGGCGATCCCAACACTCGTCCCACGTCTGCTGAGCAGGCCAATCAGGTGGGCATTGGTCACGATGGTATGTGGTTCTTTGCCAAAAACGGCACCAGCAATACTGAAGGTATGCTGTGTATTAACCATGAATTTGGTCGTAACAGCCATGTGCTGGGTAAAGATGCTCCCGAGAGTCTAGAAGACGTTCGCCTGTCTCAGCATGCCCACGGTGTTTCTGTTGTTGCTATCAAAAATACCAGCGGCAGGTGGGATCGCGTTGCTAGCCCTAACTCTCGTCGTATACATGTGAATACTCCCGTTGAGTTTAGCGGTCCTGTAGCCGGTCATCCTCTGCTGAAGAATCCGGCGAACAACACCTTCCAAGGCACCGTTAACAACTGTGGTAACGGCTACACGCCTTGGGGAACCTATTTAACCTGCGAAGAGAATTTTAACGGTTACTTTGGGTCTAGCGAAGGCGATGCGTTTGTGCCTGACGAAAACCAGGACCGCTACGGTTTTAGTGCCACCGGGTTTGGCTACGGCTGGGAGCAGTTTGACGAGCGCTTTAACCTGTCTAATCCTAACTATAAGAACGAACATCACCGCTTTGGCTGGATTGTTGAAATCGATCCCGAAAATGGCTCTAAGAAAGCAACTAAGCGTACTGCTTTGGGCCGCTTTAAGCATGAAGGCTTTGCATTTGCTACCGGGGCTGGCGGTCGCGCCGTCGGTTACATGGGTGATGATCAGCGCTTTGACTACTGCTATAAGTTTGTGTCTCAAGCTAGCTGGCGCTCTATGATGGCTCGTGGCTTGAGCCCGCTTGACTATGGCAAGCTCTACGTCGCTAAATTCAATGAAGATGGTACTGGCGAATGGATGGAGCTATCGGTCCGCAATCCTAAGCTTCGGGGCAAGTTCAAAGACCAGGGAGAGCTGTTAGTCTTTACCCGCGTAGCGGCCGATACCCTAGGAGCAACGCCCATGGATCGGCCTGAATGGACTACGGTTGCCCCTGATGGGGCTGTCTTCTGGGCGTTGACTAACAACAGCCGCCGCACCGCACCCGACCCGGCTAACCCTCTAGTACCTAACCCCGATGGTCACATTCTACGCACAGTAGATAGTGATAATCATGTGGGCACTTCCTTTACTTGGAAGATTGTGTTTATTGCCGAGGAAACTCACGAAGACGGCGATGAGACTACGTTTAGTGATCCTGATTCACTGTGGGCAGACTCTACTGGTCGTCTGTTTATTGGTACTGACGGTGGCCAGAAGAAAGACCTCAACAACCAGCTGTTGGTTGCTGACCCAGCGACAGGTGAAATTCGTCGTCTGTTTACAGGTGTTGCTGGCGATGAAATCACTGGTGTTGCCATTACACCTGACCAGAGAACGCTGTTTACCAACACTCAGCACCCTGGCAACGGCGATCCCACTGAAACCAATTTCCCCGCTCCAACTGATGGTGTAACGATTCCCCGCGATAGCACTGTTGTCATCACTAGGAAGAACGGTGGCGTGGTTGGTTCATAACCAATAAGTCTTTGCTCTTCTGGATAAACCCAGGAGAGTAACCCGCTGGGGGACTTAATGCAGTTAGGTTGATTGCCTTTGTTTTTTACTACTTAATAGAGCTATGAAAAAGATTGTTGTTGCTGCAGCTGCAGCTTTGGGTGTAGCCACCGTTGCAGCTCCTGCCCAGGCCCTAACATTTAGATGGGACGTTGACTACTCTGGCTTCTTTGCTGACGGTGCATCCATTACCGGTAGCTTTATTGCTGATGAAACAGCCGCAGCTGACGGCATCGTTTTCGGTGATGAGTTTGACTCATGGGAATGGAGCTGGAGCGGCAGCAGCGCAGTAGATGCATTTTCTATTTCTTCTGCCGACGGTGAGTTCGAAACTCTGTTCGATACTCCTGGCTTCTTTGTTGACGGTACTCCCAATGAGTTTGAACTGGCTGATGGGTTAGACCAGGGTTCCTATGTATCGGATAGTTTTGGTCTTGATCTAGAGTTCTTGATTGTTCAAGACTTTACTTCAGGTAACCCTTTTGCGGGCGGTTCTACTTCGGGAGATCTAGCCGCCGCTGGGTCTATATCAGTTTCTGATCCTGAAGTTGTTCCTGAGCCTGCCACTCTGTTAGGTCTTTTGACTTTAGCGAGTGCAGCAGCTATAGCCAAGCGTCAGAAGCAAGCTGTCTAGGGCAACAAACTGTAAAGCTTGATACGAAACCCTGCGGGTATACCCGCAGGGTTTCGGCGCTGCGCGATCGCACAGCCGCTTAGACAGTAATATCCTCTAAAAACGAAAGCGGATCGCTCATATTAGGAGCGAATCCTAGAATATTGCGATCGCAGTGCTCATACACCACAGTTTCATCAGCAATCACATAGGTCGCTCCGCGCTGGGTAATGTGGCTGACGTCTGGCACATAGGTATTCCACTTACCTAGCACCTCAGTCATATTCCGCAGCCGCAGCGTCGCCAGCTCAAAGGGCCGTTGAAAGCCTTTGCCCCCAGCGCGCTTAAAGAATTCTCCCTTAATGGGCGGCAGCGGCGGTGCCTGGACCACCTCATCATCGCCAATTAGCTGAGGAGCACTGCGATCGCCCAGGTAGCCGCGAAAAACTTCTGGCAATGTGCCAGGGCTACCAATACCGGCACACATCAGCAACAGGCTGAGCCAGGCATTTTGACGCTGGTTGAGCCCTGGCACCGACAGGGTCAGTCCTGGATACAGAGCCAGCTCCTGGTGAAGCGAGCCGTCCGAGTCCAGCAGCAGCGATGCTTCAGGAAAGCCAGTGTAGGCACAAAAAGCCCGACCCGAGCTGCGATCGCCAATGCCAACTGCTCGAACTGTTAATCCGCAGTCGGCTAGCCTGGTGGCCCCTCGCTGTAGCCACCAGGCATATTCCAAACTGTCAAAGTCACCCAGCTGCGGCCATACCAACACCAGCTGTTTAGTCGCGTTTGTCAGCAAAGCTGTATCAGCCCCATCACTGACTCGCGGCCGGTGAACCTGCCTCAAAATCTTGTAAACGGCTGCTCTGTCTGTAGATTTTGTTAATGTCTTTGCAGCCATAATACTCAATTTATATCTCTATTTAGCTGATCGCCAGACGATACCGTGAAAAGTAACCTAATACGCCTGGAGTTTGTCATGCCACTAGCTGGGTTAAAGCTGCCGTAAATTTACCGCCGCTGATTTTAAGGAGACGCCAATACGCTAGAAATGCGCCCTAGCAGAATCCTTTAGATAAATCGTATCAGCGTCGTAAACTTTCACAGCAGTCAACGATACCAGTGCTAATCTGAGTACATCGCTCTAGAAAAGCCGTCCTATATCAGGATTCTTTACCCTATAGTATTCTGCCAGAGTTCGGCAACGCTAACAGCCTCTATCAGGTGCCCCATTTGTTTCTAACCTAGCCCTCAAATGATCTATCCCATTTAAGCTGATGGCTAAAAATCCGGATCGATATCAGCAGCAAATGTCTGAGCTAGAGGCCGCTAACCGTAAGCTGAAAAACCAGCTGGCCGAGACTCAAAGAGCACATCAGCAGACAGCTCAAGAACTACACGACGTTCAACGACAACTAGAAATTCTTCAAGCCTCAGCCACTGGGCAATCCTTGCATCTAGTCCTTGACAATATGCCAGAGGCAGCCTTTTGGAAAGACCAAAACTCCGTTTATATTGGCTGTAATCAGCAGTTTAGCAAGGTAGCGGGCCTGGCGTCCCCTAAAGAGATTATTGGTAAGACCGATTTTGATCTGCCGTGGGAGCCAAAGGAAACAGAATGGTTTCGAAAGTGCGATCGCCGAGTAATGGAGTCAGACACTCCTGAACTAGGCATTATCGAAACTCTACGACAGGCCGATGGCACCCAATATTGGCTAGAGACCAATAAAATCCCATTACATAACCCTCAAGGGACCGTCATTGGGATTCTAGGCACATTTAGAGAAATTACAGCTCGCATTGAGGCCGAGCAAGAGCTAAAGCAGCTGAATGAAACCCTAGAGCATCGGGTTGAGACTCGCACCCAAGAGCTAAAGAACAGCGAGGCTCGGCTGCAGCTCCTAGCAGACAATTTACCCGGACTAATTTTTCAGTTTCGTCTGGATGCTGACGGCACGCGTTCGTTCCCCTATGTATCTGAAGGCTGTCGCGATATTTATGAGCTTGAGCCGGACAACTTTATACAGTGCTGCAGTTTAGTGCATCCTAGTGACCGGAATGGGCTAGAGCAGGCGATTGAAAAGTCTGCGGCGACGCTCTGCAAACTTCACTACGAACACCGAATTGTTACACCCAGCGGCCAGCTTAAGTGGATACAAACTGTTTCTCGACCAGAGAAACAGACAGATGGGACCATTCTCTGGGACGGTCTAATGATTGAGATTAGCGATCGCAAACAGGCCGAAAAAGAACAGCGGCGTTTGCTATCTATTCTAGAAGCCACCCCAGATATTGTTGGCATTTGCGACGCCCAGGGCAATCATCTCTATCTAAACCAGGCCGGGCACGCAGCCCTAGAGATCCAGACAGAAGACCTGCATCGGATCACCATTCAGGAATGTCATCCGGCAAAAAGCCTTAAAAAAATTCAGACTGAGGCTATTCCCCTAACGATTGAAACGGGTATGTGGCAGGGAGAATCCTGGCTACGCAGCCAAAGTGGTCGAGAGTTTCCAGTCTCTCAGGTGATTTTGTCCCATCGAGATGAGGATGGTCAACTTGAATTTCTATCCTCAGTCATGAGAGATATCAGCGCTCTAAAGCAGGCTGAAGAACGTCTACGCCAGCAAAGAAGCCAATATCGTCAAATCTTTGAAACGGTCACCGACGGTCTAGGAATTATTAGTCTAGAAACAGGAGAGCTGATGGCAGCCAATCCGGCCTACCATCAGATGCACGGCTATTCCTACCAAGACTTTCTCGCTTTACCCGCTGAGACCTATATCCATCCAGAATCTCAGCATATCTATCAAGAATGTATCGCAGCCGTACAGGCAGGGTATACCTTTAGCGGTCAAGCGACCAATATGCATCGCGATGGCAGCCTGATCGAGTTGGATATCAAAGGTCTGCCTTATATCTATCAAGGTAAACCCCACGCCCTATGCACTTTACGAGATATTACCCAGCGAGTCAGACTAGAAGCCGAACGTAAACGTCAAGAACAGACGTTTCATGCCATCGTCAAAGGCACAGCGGCTCAAACAGGCGAAGCTTTTTTCCGAGCCTGTGTTAAGCATCTAGCCAGTGCTCTGGGAGGCTGCTACGCTCTGATTGCGCAGGTGTCTGAACAGGACGGCAGACAAATTGCTCGAACGCTGGCCTTCTGGAACAACACCGACTTTGGTGATAATTTTGAATACGACTTGGATGGCACTCCTTGTTTTAATGTCATAGAAACCCACGAGGTCTGTCGCTACAGCAGCTCTGTACAAGAATTATTCCCCCAAGATGAAGCCCTCGTCACCCTCAACGCAGAGAGCTATATTGGCATTCCAATCTTGAATCCCAGCGATCGGTTCTTGGGCTACATTGTCGTTATGCACACTGAACCGATGGAGGAAGAGCTGGAGCGACAGGTCTTTATTCTAGAGATTTTTGCCGCCAGAGTCGGGGCAGAAATAGAACGAATGCAGGTTGAACAGGCCCTCATCGACTCCAACGAAAAGATTCAACACCAGGCTCAGCGAGAACAGCTGCTCAATCAGATTGCCAACCAGATTCGTACGTCGCTCGATCTAGAGCAAATCCTCAATACGACAGTACGCGAGATTCAATCATTTTTAGGGGTAGATCGCTGCCATTTTGCCTGGTATGTCTCGACAGCAGATCCCCCGTACTGGGACGTAATTACAGAAGTTCAAACAGCGGATCTGCCCAGCTTTATCGGTCGCTATCCTGCCACTAGCTTTGGTTTTCTCACAGAAAAGATGCTCAACCAGGAAATCTTGCATCTAGAAGATGTGACCACCCTTGATGACGAAACGGTCAAAGCAGCCCTGAGCGCCCTGGGCAACAAGTCTATGCTAGTACTGCCTATCCGAGGGGCATCTGGTCAAGTAGGTATCATTGCCTGTATCCACCATCAGACCACCCGACCCTGGCCCCAGGATGAATTAGATCTGCTTAAAGCTGTTGTCGCTCAGCTGGAAATTGCCTTGCATCAAGGATATTTACTCGCTGAAAGCCAGACACGAGCCCAGGAGCTAGAAGTACTGCTCAACCAGCTGCAGAAAACCCAGTCTCAGCTGGTGCAAAGCGAAAAAATGTCGAGTCTGGGGCAAATGGTGGCTGGAGTCGCCCATGAGATTAACAATCCGGTGAGCTTTATCTATGGCAATCTCACCCATGCTAAAGACTACACCCAAGATTTAGTCCATCTCATTGAGAACTATCAGCAGCATTACCCCCAGAGTCATCCCCAGATTCAAACGGTTATCGATGATATCGAGCTGGAGTTTCTAAAACAGGATTTGCCTAAACTGTTTCAGTCTATGGAAGTCGGTACTGAGCGGATTCGAGAAATCATCAAGTCTCTACGAATCTTCTCTCGGCTAGATGAATCAGAAATTAAACAGGTCAATCTCCATGACGGTATTGATAGTACCCTGACCATTTTACAGACGCGGCTGCGGGCCCAGCCCTGGCGTCCCCAGGTTCAGGTGATCAAAGACTATGGAGACCTCCCCCAGATTGAGTGCTATGCCGGACAGCTCAACCAGGTATTTATGAATCTGTTGAGCAATGCAGTAGATGCACTAGAAGAGCGCGATCACAATCGTACCTGGCAGCAGATGGAAGCAACCCCTAGCACTATCCAGATTCGCACCCAGCTGCTGGGGCAGGGCGCCTACCCGACGATTGCGATCGCAATTACCGACAACGGTCCGGGTATCCCACCCAAAGCCATGGAGCATTTATTTAACCCATTCTTTACGACGAAACCCGTTGGTAAAGGAACCGGGCTGGGGCTATCCATCAGCTATCAAATTATTACCGAAACCCACAACGGCACAATTACCTACAGCTCCACCCCAGACCAGGGCACCACCTTTACCATTACGCTACCCATCAAGCGTTTGAGTCACCCATAAGCGAGCTACAGCCAGGGAGTCGTTACCTCACCAAGAGTCTTTTGCTCGGCTGCGGTCATGGCCCATCCCAGCGCGCCCGCATTCTGAGTGGCCTGGTTCGCATTTTTTGCCCCTGGAATTGGCACCACTCCACCTTGACCAATCAGCCAGTTAAGCGCCACTTGGGCCGGTGTTTTGTCATAGCGCTGGCCGATGTCATTAAGTGCGGCAATCACCGGAGAGATTTTACGCAGATTGTTTTGACTAAAGCGTGGATCGATCCGGCGGGCACCGGCAGGAGAGCGATTGGCTTCGACCGTATACTTACCCGTAACCAGACCCTGGGCCAGGGGACTGTAGGCCAGAATAGTCATCCCTAAATCCTTGGCGGCACTAACCACACCGTTAGTTTCAATTTTGCGATGGAGCAGAGAATATTGCACCTGGTTAACCGCCAGGGGAATCCCACGTTCCGCCAGGTAGCTATGGGCCTCATACATTTGACTTGCCGAATAGTTGCTCACACCAACCGACTGGATCCGTCCCTGGTTGACCTCATCGGCTAGAGCGTTCATCAATGTCTTTTGCCCCATCAAAAAGTCGAACGGCCAGTGTACCTGATAGAGAGCCACCGTCGGCAGCTGCAGCCGCTTGAGGCTCGCGGTCAGTGTCTCAGCTACCGCCTGGGCATTAAATCGCCAGGGCAGAGGAAAGTACTTGGTCGCCACCGCCACCGGAACAGCAGTCTTCTGGATAAATTGACCCAGCAGTTCTTCAGATTTACCTAACCCATAGACCTCAGCCGTATCAAAAAAGTTAACACCCGCCGCCAGCGACGCTTCAAACGCCTGCTTGACGTCATCAGCGCCATATTCCTTGCCATATTGCCAAAACAAAGAATCTCCCCACGACCAGGTGCCGACTCCCAACGCGGGAATTTCAGGACCATTGGGAATCAGTTTTATCGTTTGGGTCTCCGTCAGCGGTTCGGTCATAGTCTCCTTGATTGGTTTTATCCGTTCTTACCCAAAAATAAAGGATGCGCGTCATCAGCACATCCCTTAATAGCTAGATTTCTAGTTGTCTAATGCAAAGACAGTACACACAACCAGTTCGGTTTTGACTGCGCTCAGCCTATGTAGCCCGTCTCTAACTGGCCAAATACTCTCGCATATCCGCCTGACGCTTGCGCAGCCGGGTCAGGGCCTCACGCTCAATCTGACGTACGCGCTCACGACTGATGCTCAGCATCTCACCAATTTTGGCCAGGGTCATGTGCTTACCGTCGTCTAGACCAAACCGTAGGTGCAGCACCCGCTGCTGCTGTGGCGTCAGCTCAGCCATCAGTCGGTCTAGATCCTTACGCAATAGCGACTGGGTAGCAAAATCTTCGGGAGACTGACCGGGATCTTCCAACAGGTCACCCAGGTTGGTGTCTTGATTGTCACCAATGCGCAAATCCAAGGATAGCGGCGTCCGAGATTTTTCTAAATAGTCTCTAACCTGTTTGGGACTAAGACTGACCTCTTCAGCTAGCTCGGCGACGGTGGCCGCTCGACCTAGTTTCTGAGAAAGCTGCCGCTGGGCTTTTTTGATCTTATTGAGCTTCTCAGTGATGTGGATAGGCAGCCGGATGGTTCGGCTTTTTTCTGCGATCGCACGAGTAATTGCCTGTCGAATCCACCAGTAGGCATAGGTAGAAAACCGATAGCCCTTAAGCGGATCAAACTTTTCAACACCGCGCTGCATGCCGATGGTGCCTTCCTGAATCAGGTCAAGCAGGTCAACGTTGCGCTTAATGTACTTCTTAGCAACGGATACCACCAGACGCAGATTAGCTTCCACCATACGGCGCTTGGCCAACTCGCCTGCATCAATTGCCCGCGTCAGTTCAGCCACAGAGAGTTCAGCTGCCTCAGCCCATTCCTGCTCGGTGGGTTCGCGCTCTAGGCGCTCACTTAGCTCGCTGCGGCAGTTCTGTAGAGCAACAAATTTTTGCACCTGCTTGCCGTAGACAACTTCTTGCTCATGGGTCAAGAGCGGTACCCGGCCAATTTCTTTAAGGTAGGTGCGAACCAAATCGCTGGAGGTCTGAGGAGCTTTCATAAATGTGACAGAGCGCAAAACTACAGAGGAATCGAAAGGTGCCCTTCAAACAAGAAGGGTGGAAGACACAACAGGTGAATGTAGAGTTAACGAATGCGTTCAAGGAAAAGCAAATCCATAAACCTTTGATAAATCTGTCGATTTTAGGGTGTCGGATGTTTCTCCATACAGACAAATAGAAGATGTGCGCGGAGAAAATTAGGCTACGTGCAGGTGACCAGCCGGATAGCCAAGTGGAAACCTGAATGGATTGCTTACAAAGGTAGTGATGCTGCTTTCTTGTTAAAACAAGACTATCATATTTTAAGTAATGTAACTTTTATTAGAAATATTTTTCTTCCCTAACTTAAATTAGGGGGCTCCGCCGCCTGTATTGCCGTCAGATTGAAACCTAGAGTAATTGATTCATATGGGCTTAGCTGCATCAAGGGTGACAAAATGGCATCTTCGTCCTTAAGCTTTTTTTTAGAAATCTGACTTTACTTTGGTAACTTACGTTAAGCTCTCAGATGCTCGTGATTTTAAGGCGCTACCCACTATCCCAGCAGTAGGCTGTCGTTACTTAAAGCGTCACTGGTGGAAAATCGCTTCAGCAGATCGTCAAGGGTGAGATCGGCCTTGTCTGCCCCGAGAGCGTCAAAAATGATTTGTCCCTCATGCAGCATCAGCAGGCGATTACCCACAGCCAGGGCCTGGCGCATACTGTGGGTCACCATTAAGGTAGTTAACCGATGCTCCCTAACCAGCTGCTCAGTTAGCTGCATAATGTATTGAGCGGTTTTGGGGTCTAGGGCCGCCGTGTGTTCATCCAACAGCAGGATTTTAGCTGGAGCTAGAGTCGCCATTACCAGGCTCAATGCCTGACGCTGACCGCCAGATAGCAAACCGATGCGATCGCACAGCCGATTCTCCAAACCCAGGTCCAAGCTGGCCAGCCTGGAGCGAAACTGATCCCGTAATCGAGGGTTAAGCGCCGGTCGCAGTCCCCGCAGCTGTCCTCGTCGAAACGCCAGCACCAGGTTTTCTTCAATGGTGAGGTCGGCGCAGGAACCCGCCAGAGGATTCTGAAATACCCGAGATACCAACTCCGCCCGTCGTGCTGTGGGCCAGGTGGTTACCGTGTCAGCATCGATGTTGACCTGACCGCGATCGCATAAAATATCGCCGCTAATAATATTGAGCAGCGTAGACTTGCCCGCCCCGTTACTGCCAATCACCGCAATAAATTCCCCAGTCCCTATGGTCAGGTCCACTCCTCGCAGCGCCGGTTTTGCCAGAGGCGTCCCCGGATTAAACGTCACATAAATATCGGTCAGGGAAATCATATCGGGGCGTTTTTATAACGGTCCTATCGCCTGATTTTGGCTAAAAGGTTGGCCTTTGGCAATACGAGAGCCAGCACCACAATCATTGCCGTCACCAGGTTCAGGTCCTGAGCCCGCAGCCCCAGAAAGTCCGCATTTAGCGCCATGGCAATCACCAGGCGATAGAGCAAACAGCCCGCAATCACCGCTAGCGTGGCCCAGCGAACGGTGCGGCTCGGAAATATGGCCTCACCCAAAATTACCGTAGCCAGTCCCACCACCACGGTACCGACGCCCAGGGCTACATCGGCAAAGCCATTGACCTGGGCAAACAGCGCTCCCGCCAGTGCTGCCAGCGCGTTGCTCATGGCCATACCCAACAAAATCAGCCGGTCGGTATAAATGCCTTGGGCACTGGCCATCACCGAGTTTAGTCCCGTGGCCCGCATCGCCAGACCCAGGTCTGAAGTGAGAAAATAATCTAGCGCTAGCTTTGTCAGCCCCAGCCCCACCAGCAAAATAACCGATATAGGCAGCACGCTCCCTAGGCCGTCAAATAAAGTGGGCTGATTGAGCAGCGGCACATTGGGCCGTCCCATAATCCGCAGATTAATCGAGTAAAGCGCAATCATGGTGAGAATGCTGGCCAGCAAATTGAGGATATTAAACCGAACGCTGAGAATAGCGGTACACAGCCCTGCCATCGCCCCCGCCACCATGGCCACAGCTGTCGCCATCCAGGGATTTACCCCATTGGTGATCAGCGTTGCCACGACGGCAGCTCCTAGGGGAAAGCTCCCATCTACGGTCAGATCAGGAAACTTCAGCACCCGAAACGACAGGTATACCCCCAGACTGAGAAAGCCATAGAGCAAACCGGTTTCAATCGCTCCTAGAAATGCAACAAAGGACATAGGGCGAGACAGAACACAGATAAGCTAGCCTTCTAATATACGTCCATAGACCGGCTGACGGATACGCTTGCGAACCAATGGTCTACAGCGATTTCACTAAAGGATTTGCTATACGTGAGCGACTGTCGAAGTGGCTAAAAGTTGTTCAGGCCCCCAAACCCCCAATCTTGGGGGCTTTGAGTCTCCTTAGCCTGACGTGGCTATTCTTCTTCTTTTTTTTCAAATATCTGGTCGGCGGTAGCCTGAAGCGTTTCAGGAATTGTTACCCCCATGGCTTCGGCGGCTTCGAGATTGATGGCTAGGTCAACGGTTTTGGCTAGCTCTACCGGGATATCGCCGGGGTTGGCTCCGTCTAAAATGCGGGCCACCATCTCACCGGTTTGGCGACCGACTTCGTAGTAGTCAAAGCTAGCGGTTGCGATCGCACCCCGCTCCACCGAATCGGTATCCCCAGCAAACACGGGCACGTCGTTGTCATCACCGACTTTAATCACCGACTCTAGGGCCGACACTACCGTATTGTCTGTAGGCACATAGATCGCATCGACTTTGCCAATCAGGCTTTCCGCCGCCGTAGTCACCTCAGCTGAGGTGGCAACCGTCGCATCTTCAACCCTCAGCTCTAGCTTTTCGGCTTCTGTGTAAATTAGTTTTGCCAGGCTGACTGAGTTGGACTCACCTGCGTTGTAAATGATGCCAATGCTCTCAGTATTAGGAGCGATCTGCATAATCAGCGCCAGATGCTCCCCAATGGGCGACAGATCGCTAACGCCGGTTACCGTACCTCCAGGCGCGGCCAGGTTGGTAACCAAATCGGCCTCCACCGGGTCGGTCACCGCTGAAAACACCACTGGAATCGTATTGGTTTGACCGACTACAGCCTGGGCTGAAGGTGTGGCAATGGCCACAATCAGATCTGGATTATCCCCTACAAACTTTTGGGCAATCTGGGTGGCGGTGGCCGCCTGTCCCTGGGCGCTCTCCCATTCCCACTTCAGCGACGCGCTATCGTCGGCGTCGTAACCTTCCTCTTTAAGCCGGTCTTGAATGCCGTCGCGCACCGCGTCTAGGGCTGGATGCTCGACAATCTGAGTCACGGCCACATAGGGGACGTCGGTGGCAATTGGGTCGCCGTATTCGTTGCTGGGCGACGTATCCGTGGTGCCACAGCCGAGCAGCGTGGCGGACAGCAGAGTAGGAACAGCAAGTTTAGATAAAACGGGGAAGCGTGTCATGGTCGGTTTTGAAATGAAAAAGTGTTTTAGAAACGGTCGCGGCTATTCACCACCGTACTGCGCTTTTAGCTCAGCTACGCGGTCATCGTCCAGTTTCTGAAACAGCGGTGCCGGGACATCAAAAGCGCGTCCTGGTGCTAGCACCGTCAGGTCGGTGGCGGCGGCCATGGTGCTATTGCGTTCTGCCTCAGTGAGCTGCAGCGCATCGTAAAGGGCGTTGGCGGTGTGGGGGATAAAGGGGGAACTTGCGATCGCATACAGCCGTATCAGATTAATACAGGTGCGAATCACGACAGCAGCATCGTCTTTATCAGTCTTAAACAATGACCAGGGTGCCCGCACATCGATGTACTGATTCCCTGCTGTCCACAGCGCGTTGAGAGTTTCCGTGGCCCGCCGAAACTCCTGGTTGCGCAGGTGGTCCCGCAGCTTGTCTACCAGTTCTTTACAGGTGGTCTCTAGCTCGGCTTCGGGCTCGCCGGGGGTACCGCCAGCGGGCAGTTCCTTACCAAACTTAGACGCGGTAAATTTCAGGATGCGGTTGACAAAGTTGCCCAGGTTGTCCGCCAGCTCCTTATTCACCCGGTTTTGAAACAGCTCCCAGGTAAAGGCCGAGTCAGCCGATTCCGGCGCGCTGGCCATCAGCATGTAGCGCCAGTAGTCTGCCGGGGCAATGTCTAGCGCCTGGTCTAGAAACACGCCACGCTTAGAGCTGGTCGAAAACTTACCGCCGTAGTAGTTTAGCCAGTTAAAGCCCTTGATATAGTCGGCCATCTTCCACGATTCGCGGCTGCCCAGGATGGTGGCGGGCCACATAATCGTATGAAAGGGCAGATTGTCCTTGGCCATAAACTGGGTGTAGTGCACCTGGTCGCCGCCTTTCCACCAGCTTTCCCAGTCGTTGCCGGTCTCAGTGCCCCAGGCTTTGGTAGCCGACACATAGCCAATGGGTGCATCAAACCATACGTAAAACACCTTGCCGTCAAAGCCTTCTGCCGGGACCGGTACGCCCCAGGTGAGGTCGCGGGTAATGCCCCGGCTTTGCAGCCCTTCATTGAGCCACTTGAGGGCAATGGACTTGGTGAGGGTGGGCCACTGGGTTTGCTGCTCGACCCAGGTGCGGACCTCGTCGCTAAGCTTGTCTAGCAATAAAAACAAATGCTTCGAGGTACGTACTTCCAGATCGGTGCTGCCAGAAATTGTCGAGCGCGGATCGATCAGATCCGTCGGCGATAGCACCTTGGTACAGTTCTCACACTGATCGCCGCGGGCTTTTTCGTAGCCGCAGTTGGGGCAGGTGCCGGTGACGTAGCGATCTGGCAAAAAGCGTTCGTCTTCTAATGAATAGATCTGACTGATTTCGCGTTCTTCGATAAAGCCGTGTTCGGCCAGCTGCCGGTAGAAGTGCTGGGTTAGCTCGTGGTTTTCGGGGGCTGAGGTGCGGCCAAAGTAGTCAAAGGATAGACCAAAGCGTTCGTAGATATCCTTTTGTTTTTGATACTGACGGGTACAGAATTCGGCGACGTCTAGGTCTGCTTCTAGAGCGGCGATTTCGGCTGGGGTGCCGTGCTCATCGGTGGCGCAGATGTATAGTACCTCTTCGCCTTCTTGACGGAGGAATCGGGCGTATACGTCAGCGGGCAGCATTGAGCCGACTAGGTTGCCCAGGTGCTTGATTCCGTTGATGTAGGGAAGTGCGCTAGTAATCAGGTATCGCATTCTGGGTTTGCTTGGCCGAGTCAGTGTGCTCTATACACCCTAGCGGTTTAATCGCGCTGGCTCAACAGTAGCAAGTTTTTGTTGATGAAATATCATGGCCATTGCTGGCAAACGTCGCGAACTGCTTGCAGAGTTCCGAAAAAAGCTTGCTTGCCACCTAGCCGAATAATGGTCGGCTGACTCTCGGGCAATGCTGCAATCAGCTGTGAACGATTTTGATATGCCAAAACGTTCAACACCTCAGCCCAGTCTGTGAAAGGAATAGAGAGCTGTTCTAAGTTAGGTAGAAACGCTTGCAAAGCATTGGAGCAATAGTATTTATCTTCAATAGTCCAGACAATATCGAGTGACTCAGACCACAATACTTCTGGCAGATGCTCGGCCATTCTACGCAGCGCAGACGCGCGCGATGATTCATCCTTAATTTGGCGGGTC
>ERZ1740072.92-NODE-92-length-47755-cov-9.084340_pt1 | contig 47755 bp, 37 predicted proteins | sample MGYA00581733_ERZ1740072 | MGnify/ENA primary metagenome ERZ1740072 (study PRJEB43018, sample SAMN04849741) | marine metagenome | isolation source: floating plastic debris | place: Pacific Ocean | collected 2008-08-30 | study: EMG produced TPA metagenomics assembly...
TTATGAAAGTCTTTGTCGCCCAGGGCTATTACGATTTAGCCACGCCCCACTTTGCTACAGACTACACCGTGTCTCATATGAATCTCGACCCAACTCTTCGGGATAATATTCAAATCAAATGCTACGAGGCCGGTCACATGTTTTATCTGGATGAAGGGTGTTTGGCAACCTTCAAAGCCGATATTGACCATTTCTTGGCCACAAGCTGGGGGCAGTAGGCGATGCCCCACGTAAGTAGGTGGTCCCAGCTATCAGATATCCAGGCTCCCTTCCGTTCCCCAATTCTGATAGGGCGAATTCGTTTATAGAAGAGAAATTTAGTAGCCGGGTTCTGTAAATGAGTTTGAAGGTTATCTAAGCCCCCTCAACCCCACAAGTTTGGTAGGGCTAATTCGGTTACCAAAGGAATTTTGTGATCAAGCAACTGTCCAAAGAGGCTAAACGTTATCCAAGGCCCCCCTAGCCCCCCAATCCTGGGGGGAACAAGACTCAAAGCCCCCAGGATTGGGGTTTGGGGGCCTAGATAGCTTTCAAGCTCCCTTGCAGAAACTTGTTACCAGAATTTTCTGTTGAGAAAGAATTCACCCTACCAAGTTCTGGGAAACAAGCCTCAAAGTCCCCAAACTTGGGGATTTAGGGACCTGGATAACCTCACAGTTCCTCTGTGAAAGCTCTATAATCCTTGAGTTAATTGTTGGGTGGCCGATGTCTAAATTGCGTTTGGGCTTAGAGTGGTTTTTAAATCCGGATCATGTGCCTTTGTTGGTGGGTCTTGAGCAAGGATGGTTTGCGGACGTTGGTTTGGATTTAGAACTGGTTGAACCCTCAGAGCATGTGGATGCGATCGCAGAGCTGCAGGCTGGCAACCTGGATATCGCCGTTACTGAGCCGGTTCATCTGGTAGAAGACCGAGGTAAAGGCCATGCTGTGGTGGGCTGGGCGCGCTTTTTGCATACCAATGGTGGGGTTATGTACTTCACAGGACGTGGTATTGAGCGGCCTAAGGATATGGTGGGCAAACGCTTACAGTACCCCGGTGCGCCTTCTGCGTTGGGGCGGGCTATCGCCAAAACCATGATTGAGGCAGATGGCGGTGACTTTACTGAAAATGCCATCACCTCTGTTGATAATGGCTTTTTGCATACCGATGCACTGGTTGAAGATAAGGCCGATCTAGCAACGTTGGTGTTCTACAACTTTGAAGTGATCGAAGCTCGACAGCGTGGTTATGATGCCCAGTTTTTTGCCCTCAAAGATTGGGGCGTTCCTGATTTTTGCCAGCTGATTTTGATTGCAACACCCGAATTGCTGCAACAGCGGCGACAGGACCTACAGGCATTCTTGAAAGTACTACGACGAGGGATTGACTTTATTCATCAGCATCCCAAAGCGGCCCAAGCCATTTACGACCAGCGCACTGGAGCCTATGCAGGCGATCAGACCGGGCAAGCGATCTACAATGCAACAATCTCTTGTTTTACCCACGACTTTTCGATGAGCGCGGATTACTATGATCGTCTGCAATCCTGGATGCACAATACGGGGCAGATTCCCCAATGCTTGTCGTTGGATGAATATTGGACGAATGACCTGGCGCTTTAGGGATGTTGATTGATAGCCGTTTGCACATAGATAAACTGCGTCGACGGAAGCTTCCTCTTCTGCAGTACAGCTGTACGTCCCTCAAACTAACCAACCGCAAAATCAGTTAATTTTCTTAAATAGTCTGATTGATACGCCAGCACAATTTCTTGTTTCGGAATGCCCATTTCAACCAGCTCATTAGCAATTCCTGCCTCCGTCCCATCATATTGAATCCAAATCTTTCCGTCTGAGCGAATATCAATGTGAATTAGACAGCCATAAACCCGCCGCCAATTTTCCCAGCCTATGTTGATAAGTTGGTAGCGGTTCTGTTCTTGATCAAAAATAGTATGGCGCTCGATATTGCCATAGGCTGGTTTTATCTGAGCGTAGTTGTTCAGGAGATCTTTAACAACCTGACGGCGGTTTGCTAGCTTATCCATTTCACAATTACCTCACTAGTTGGATCAAAGACAACAAGCTTCATTTGATACTCCTGTAGGCTTAACTGGGGTAGCTGACGACAGAAAAACCCTTCATATATTTCTATAGAAATACCTAAATAGAGCAAGCGTTCTGGCTCTCTTACCTTTAGAGCTACCCTGTAATTTAAGTATTGTCCTAGGGCTGTATGAAACTCAGAAATAGCTGAAGGAGCGATAAAACTTTTGATTTCCACAGCGATTTGCTGTTTGTCTTTGTACGCTGCAATCAATCGTTCAGCTCCCAGATCTACCTGAAGCTGCCCATCAGCTAAATCAATTGTTAATGGATCGTGAGTTACGACCCATCCATCTTTCTGTAAAGCTATTTTTACTGCTTTGTGAAAGATATCGCGTGCAGGCATGGCAAAACTGATGCAGTGTTTCTATTTTAGTGCCATGGTCAATCTGGCATAACTTTTTGAGGACAGTGCGATCGCACCTAGTTAGATGCGATCGCACTTACCCTAGCTAATCTTCACCTTTTTGGTCAAAATTGCCATCACTTCATTGGGGCGTCCGGTAGGTAGCGGACGGCTCCAGTCGTTGGGCTCGGTGTAATTGAGCTTATGCAGCAGCTTGATGGTGGTTTGCACAAAGGTCAAACTGCCCATCAGCAGATGCCGTCCACTTTCGTAGGAAGATTCTGGCAGCGGAGCAGATTGATTAGTGAGCGCATCAGCGCCCTGTGTGGAGTCTTGAAACATGGTTCTGGTTCTCCAGATACGACAAGGAAAGCCAGAACCTAACGACTCAGCCCCCGCGATGTATGGCAAATCGCAGGGGTTGAGGCATAATAAGCCCAGCCCAAGGATTGCTATGGAATCTACGGGTCAGCCATCGGTTAGGTGTTACCAGCACCTGCCGATGGTGCCGAATTATTAGGTTCTAGTAGAACAGCTGCACTGCAGCATTGAGTAACTGTAGACCGGAAGCCAGGCTTTCGTCAAGCGGGCCGTATTACTCTGTTATCAAGGCACCTAAGAGAGACTTCTGAGCAGGAAAATGCTCATTTCACGGATTCAACTGTCAAAAACGGCAGATATGGACTCCAACGAGTAAGGGTGTTCTTAGTGACCCAATAAGATATCTGATAGGTCTTGGTAGATGGGGCTCAAGAATTCATTTTAACTATTAAAGAGAGGTTAAAGCTTTCTGGATAACTCCGACTCTGGGGGTATTATCTAGAAACTTTCTGGGTTATCTGCTTATAGGGTGTTTATCCAGAAACTTTCTGGATAACTCTGACCTGAAAGATATTATCCAGAAACTTTCCGTATACATAGTAGTTAACCTGCAAGGAGTGTCTGCCTTACCGGTGGTTAAGGACAACTGAACTAAAAAAGTATGAATTAACTGATGAACGAATCTGAGATTCCTTTGCCAATAGAAGAGCAGGCATTGCTGATTCTAGGTATGAGCTATTTCTTCAAAGCCTCTAAGTTCAATACGCTGCTTGCTAAATTCATCCTGCTCTTTAGCAACGCCGAAGAGCAGGATCTTATTATTGCGGCTCACAAAGAAGCTATAAAACAAACTATCTTCCATCACGCAAATTTTATTCCTACTCATAGGACTGTGAATCTTGAAACACACTTCGATGATGAGATTAGTCGATATGCTCTTGTAAAAACTGGTTGGGAGCGGGGGCAAGAAATAAGAGATGTTTTAATTGATATTAAGTTACAAGGTAGAGGAATATATATCAAGCATGATAAAACAAGAAATGGCATTTTTAATGACTTGATTAAGAGAGGCGTTCTAAGAAATTATATTTCTCGACCAGAACGATCAAATCCCTTCCTAAGAATAGTCAAGAATTCAACAAACGAGTTAATTGGGATATGGTATTACTTAGGGTCAATTAGAATTGATTTCACTAACAGAGCTGGTAGGCTCCACCTCTTGGGGCTCTTCTTTTTATTTCTAACTGGGCTCGGTTTTACAATGGCGATTATGCCACAGATAAACCTGTTCTTCTATTCGTATGACTTATCTGGAGCTGGCTCTATAGCAATTATTAGTGGAGTCCTTGGCCTAATCGCTTGGGCTATTTTAGATAATATCCCTGATAACTTAACATCTATTGTCAGAACTAACTATCAAGATGCAGAGCAACGTGCACGAGAGAATCCCAACAAGATAAAACCTGCCTGGGACATAGCAAATTCAACACTTTCAGCCTATTTCAATCGTAATCTCAAGCAAGTTGATTGGATTTTCAGACTAAGTGTTGCAGTCATGTTACTTGGTTTGGGATTAGTTGGAGTTGGTATAACACTTGCTTACCAAAAGCCTGAAAGTATTACAGTTGCAATTGTTGGAGGTATTGCTGGTGTCATAACTCAATTTATTGGTGCAACCTTTTTGTTTATATATAAATCAACAATTTCACAAGCGAATAAGTACACTGAGACCTTAGAAAGAATTAACTCAGTAGGTATGGCAATGCAGATATTAGATGGGATTAAGGAATCGGATCGCACTGATTCTGCAGAGGAGCTTATAGAAGCTAAAATCGAGATTGCTAAACTTCTCTTGGCGACGTCACAGGAGAGTAAACATGCTTCTAGTAATTCAGGCAAAGATAACTGAGAAGACTGCTTAAAGTCTCTTGATAAAATATACACTCAAGATGTCTGCTTTCCCTTTGAGGCTAACACTTCGTTGCAACGGCGGAGCACAAGCAGTTGATTAAAGTCAAAAGCCATTGCCGCCGTTGAACTCTACCGTTACCCGTACTGGAATCTCCTACATCTACCGTTACTCGCTGCGTAGGCGATTGCAAAACCGCCATGAAGACCACCAAAGATCACAACGAGCGTATCGCGAATATGACGCTCACCTAGTTTATCCGCTCTATGTTACAAAGATTGAGCAGAAGGGTCGAACCATAGAAGAACTACACCAAGTCATTTCTGGAATGACAACATGACAGAGAAACACAGTCCTTCTGTTCAGTCTAAGAGCATTGGACAGCGAATCTTAATTATTGGCAACAGCTGCTCTGGCAAGAGTACGTTAGGTAGTCAGCTGGCTGCTTCATTGAATGTGCCCTTTGTTGAGTTAGATGCACTAAACTGGGAGCCAAATTGGGTTGGCTTAAACGACACCGATCCTGATGAGTTGATTCGACGTATACAAAAAGCCACGGTGGGAGATGCTTGGGTAGTCGCAGGTTCCTATACCAAATTCTCTCAACAAGTCTTTTGGCCTCGACTTGAAACAATCCTATGGCTTGATCTACCGCTTTATCAATTAGTTTGGCGTATGCTCAAACGCTCATGGCATCGCTGGCGAACCAATGAATTACTATGGGGAACAAACTATGAAAAGTTCTGGCCGCAGTTGATGGTTTGGCGCAAAGAAGAATCTTTATTGTGGTGGATTGTCACTCAATACCAGCCCAAACGCCAAAAAATGCTTGCGTACCACGTAGACCCACGCTGGAGCCACATCCGGTTTATTCGCCTGTGCTCCAGCGATGAAATCAAAGAGTTTGCCCACTCGGTAGCGTAAGCCGTGCCCACTAAATCATAAGCAGACACTCACTCGGCACTTCAGTATTTACGGTTTATCCATCCATAGCTTTTGACACAGTTAAACCGGGGTGTTAAGTATGGTGGAGTTGAGCGAATCTCAAGGACAATAAACATGTTGCAATCATGGCTCAATGAGTTCCAGGGAAGTCAATGGAAGGGAGAGGCTGAGCTGTGGCTTGATCCCAGCGGTAATGACGTTGATGTTAGTGAATGTATTCTAGCCATTGAGTCAAGAGTTTTAACTTACACTTGGGCTTACGAAGGCGAAACAAAAATGGGGTCTTTTATATTCAACGATGGCGGTGCAACATGGACAGATAGCTGGCATCAGCCGGAGCCTGTGTACTGTAAATATCTCAGTGATGCTTGGGGACTTTTCACTGTCGAATCTTCATATTCAGTCCCATCAGGTCCTGACTGGGGTTGGCGTAGTAAGCTCTCCCAGAGACCGGACGACAGCCTGGTTCTCCAGATGACCAATATTGCCCCGTGGGGAGAAGAAGGTCGAGCGGTAAGGATGATAGTTCAAAGAACAGACTCGGATATCTGAATCAGCAACTCACTCTGCAAAAAACTGACTCAGCTGCTCTAGCACCAGTTCATTCCCTGTAGGACCGTTAAGGCCATTCCATTTGGCATAGGTGGTAAAGTAAACGCGATTTTCTTGGCTGGCGGTGAGAGACTGTGCGATCGCATTTTCCTGCCAGCTTTGTTGAATAGCTTTTATCTGATGATCTTCTGCAATCTCTTCTATGGACTGCTCACCTGCGACCAGTACCTGCTTGATTGTCGGATCGTTGAGATCGGTGTTGAAACCGAGGATAATAATGGAGTCTGCACTGTTCATATCTGGCAACGCTTCCAAAGACACAGGAGCATTAGGCGTGCCAGTGGGCAAGGGAGGCGACACTATGGTAAAACCAACGGTTTCTAATAAGTTTCCTAGGTAGCTGTTGGCTTGGATGACATAAAAGCCTTCTTCTAATCGATTGCCTCCTAACAATAATATGTTGGGGTGGGCTGCAGTCACGTCTGCAAGGTCAAGGCGAGCCTGCTCTATGGTCACTTGATAGTCTTGAATAATCGCATCAGCCTTTTCGGACTGTCCCAAGGCGTTGGCGATCATGGTCAGATGCTCTTGCCATTGTCCTGGGACGGTCCGGTCCGCTAACAGCAGTGTGGGCGCAACTTGAGAGAGTAGTTTGTATTCATCGGCGTTGCGGGTTTCTCCTAAAATTAAGTCGGGTTCTAGGGCGGTGAGTCTTTCTATGGAGGGTTCTTGGGCACTGCCTAGATTGAGGGGTTGGGTGGTAATTTTATGGCCCAGGTAGGGAATTTGTTGAGCTGGATTGTCAAAAGTGTCGCCCCGGTGCAGGCTGACTGGGGTGACGTAGGCAGCGGGTTGCTGATCTAGAGCGAGGAGTAGGTCGAGGACATGGGCGCTAAGGGAAACTATAGTTTTGGGGACATCGCAGATCTCTGTCGTACCGGCATCGTGGTTGATTGTGCGACAGGTTTCTGAAAGCGTGGGAGTACTGATGGTTTGATTGGAAGCACCACAGCCAATTGCGAGGACCGCAGTCAGACAGCCTAAGATTATCCAATAGAGGAGCTTTTTAATCAACAACATAATCTTAAAAACCGTTTCACAACTTGAACTGTACGCTCCAAACCCTTCGCAATAACCAGGCCAGAATAAACATAATCGACCCCGCCGTAACCCCCTAACCTATTGCAATTATGGACAATCTAATACGTTGGGTTGTAGGGCGGCGTTCCGGCCCTGCCCATGGGGGTTTGGGGAACTCGGAGGGACCCCAAGCAGCCGGTTTTGCTTTTCTCCAATTACTTACGCTGCTCCGGCTATAAACTGATTATCAATCATAAAAACCACCCAGATTTTTCTCACTAAAAGTCTATAGAAAATGAGCCAATGAGAGTAAATCCCTCGCCAGGGTTAATTTCTGAGTCACGTTTGTTTTCAGAGCTTTCGATGTAGTTTTCGTCAAATAGATTGCGAATATTAAAGCCAACTTGCCAGTTATCACGCTGATAAGAGATAGCGGCGTTGGTGAGGAAATAGCTGTCTAGTTCAAAACTGTTGTCGTTATCGCCAAAGCGTTCGCCGACAACGTTGAAGCCGATGCCCAGACCTAATCCTTCCAAAGGGCCTGATTGCACATCATAGGTGGTCCATAGGTTAAAGTTGTTTTCAGGGACGCTGAAGAGCTTGTTTCCTTCTAGGCCGCTATTATCGGAGGTGATTCTGGCGTCGGTGTAGGCGTAGTTGGCGATCAGGTTCCAGCTGGGAGTAAGTTCGCCGATCAGGTCTACTTCGATGCCCTGGCTGCGTTGTTCGCCGGTTGCGATCGCAAATGTGGGAAAATCAGGATCGGGTGTGGAGACATTTTGCTTGGTGATATCAAAATAGGCCAGGCTGGCAATAAAGCGACCGTTTAGCAGCTCGGCTCGTGCCCCCACTTCAAACTGTTCACCGGTTTCGGGTTCAATGACATCGCCATTGACCGTTTGGGCTGAGTTGGGACTAAATGAGCGGCTGTAGCTGGCAAATAGAGATAGGGGTTCTACCGGCTGATACACGATGCCCAAACGCGGGCTAAAGGCGTCGTCGCTGGTGTTGGTCTCTGAGGCTACAGGTCTAAAGGCGGAGGGGCGGGCAATGGTTTCTTGGTCAAAGGTTTCGTAGCGTAGACCGGCCAGCACCTTTAGGTTATCTGACAGGGCAATCTGGTCTTGCACGTAGAAACCGTAAGAGTTGATGTTGGTATCACTATCAATAAAGACAGGTTCTTGGCTAAAGTCTGGGCGGGGCGTGAGGCCATAGACCGGGTCAAAGATATTGATGGGAGCAAAGGCTCTAAAATTTCCTAAGCCTACGCCAGTCTCTTCACGGCGGTAAAAGTCAAAACCGGCTAGTAAGGTATGGTCAATGGACCCGGTGGAGAATTCGCCCACTACGTTGGTCTGTACTTCAAAGGTGTCGCTAGGCTGGGAGAGGGAGATAAAGTTGCGTAGCAGGGTGCCGGTATTTTCGTTGAGTCGGCCACCGCCTGCACCGCTAAATTCAGATTCGTAGCGGGTATAGTGGAAAGCGTTACGAACTTTCCAACTATCGTTAAAGCGATGTTCTAGCTGATAGCCCGTGCGTAGAAATGTTCCTTCAAAAATGTCTTCGGGTTCTCCAAAGACTCGGTCAAAGGGAACATCGGCTACGCGATCGCCAATGGCGACTAAGCCAAAATCCGAGGGACGTTCATCGTCGCGATATTCGAGATCAAGGGTGAGGTCGGTGCGTGAAGCGGAGCTATCCCCTTGGGAATCGCTAATGGCCCAGCTAATTACAGGAGCCACAAAAAAGCGATTGATATCAGTGTCAAAGTCACGAAAATAGTCTTCATTGCGATAGAGTGCATTCAGGCGATAGAGCACCCGACCGTCTTCGGTCAGCGGGCCGGTGGCATCCAGGCTACCTTCAAATAAACCTCGGCTGCCAGCGCGAACACTGCCTTCATAAGCGGGCTCACTTTCGGGCTGCTCACTCACCAGGTTGATCACACCGCCGGGCTCAACAGACCCAAACAAAATAGCAGCCGGGCCTTTGAGTACTTCAATTTGCTCAATATTAGCCAGTTCAGGAAAACCGCTATTCCCCGATGAGCCGTTGGTGAGACGAAAGCCATCTCGCAAAATTGATGAGCTATCAAAGCCTCGGATATTAAACCGCTGTCCCCTAGGATCATTAGAACCGGCAACAACACCGCTAACATTACGCAGTGCGTCATTGAGCCGAATCACCTGCTGATCTTCTAACACCTCCTGGGGAATCACCTGAATCGATTGAGGAATATCCCGCAGGGGCGTATCCGTACGGGTTCCGGTGGTGGCATTGGGTTCAACATAGCGGCTGCCCTCTTCGCCCGTGACCACAATCCGCAACGAGTCTTCTTGGTTTTCTTCCTCCTCTGCTTCTGTCTCTTCTGCCTGAGCTAGCGTTGTTGCTGTCCCAACCTCTGGTATCTGCCCCAGTGCCTGCTGAGAAACAATTAGAGATCCTATAGCCAACAACAGCAGATTTAGACCCAACAATGACCGTTTCATGACTTCCCCCACACCATAGCCGACCAACAGTTGAACCCATTGGTCTAAAAGCGAATTAGTGTCAACTAGGCTAGGGGAGCCGGTCGCTTATTTCTAGGATTTTTGCGCCCTAGACGCATTTTTTTTGATCGCGGTTCAGCTGGCATAGGGCCACGTCTGTAGCTGAAATGTCTTAGGGTTGATGCCAGTACGTTGTCGAAATGCGGTGGCAAAGCGGCTGCGACTGCTATAGCCCACAGCCGCCGCAACCTGGGCGACGGATAGCTCTGAGGTCATCAGTAGACGCTTGGCTTGGGTGAGGCGATAGTCCCTTAAATAGCCAAAGGGTGTGGTGCCATAGACCTGGTGAAATCCCTGATTGATTTTGAGACGATTGGTGCCGATGTGTCGGGCTAATAGTTCAACCGTCGGCGGATTGGTTAAATTCTCTCTCAAAAATGCGGCAGCTTGATAGATGTGATTGAGTTCATCCAATGGCAGTCTGGGTCGCGTCATGGCGGCTAACCGCATATCCACCAGCTCCAGCGCTTTTTGTTTGAGGTAGCTCCGTCGAGCTGTGCCACGGTAAGGGCAGCGGAGGATTTGCCCAAGGATAGTTTCCATGGCGGCTGTGATCGGAGCGCGAGTAGCGTAGTCTAATGAAAAAATGTCGAGCTGCTTGGGTATCAGTTGCTCGAATATGTCTCTAGATCCACTGTCCCAAAAACGATGTAGGGCTTGCATTGCGGTGGTAGCTACTTGCTGATCTCTAGGGGTAAAGCGTTTGAGTACGGCTTGAAAATAGGTATTTAATATCGGTGGTTCAAAGAAAACCTCTACTTTGAAGTACCGTTTGCGAGCATGTTTAATGTTTATCTCCGGTAGGCCAAAGTAGGGCACAAAAAAGCTATAACCGGACTGGGGACCGGCTAGCTGAAATTCAAATTCAATGCGATCGCACTCCCCCGCCACATCTAGCACCAAATCATCATGGAGCCGATAGTCAAGAATCACCAGGGTGATGTTGTCTTCTAAAAAAATGTTCTGATAGTAACCGTCACCCAAGGCGCTCGGGCAGAGCAAGATGCGGTCAGACGGATCGGCGTGCAGCAGTCTTGGATCTTGCCAGCTGCCTAGATCGAACCATTCATCCCAACGACTTAAGGTCAACCGCTGTGTCATACCTGCTAGCCCAATCTAAACTAATGGGAAACCTTCTTATTAAGAGTATGCCATGTTACCTGATGGTAGGGCTGTGCCGGGCAAATCCTGACGTGGGCAACTAAATTCATTCCGGGTACGTATCAAAAAACTGCGTTTGGGGCTCCTTTAAAGCAAGGTCTTCCGCTACACTCTCCCTGCGTTTACGAATTTCAAAGGAGCAGCACTTGGTTAACCAAGCATCCTATCGCCATTTCTGGCTGACGTATCTCAGACCACAGCGACAGCGGGTGGTGTGGATGTCTTTGGCATTGCTGGCCAGCATCGGTCTGCAGGTGCTAAATCCGCAGATACTACGCTACTTTATTGATACGGCGTTAGCGGGCGGGGCACAGCAGCGGTTGGCTATGGTGGCCCTGGGGTTTATGGGGATCTCTTTGGCGCGTCAGGGACTTGCGATCGCAGCCACCTACCTGAGTGAAACCCTAGCCTGGTATGCCACCAATCAGCTACGGCTAGATTTAGCCAAGCACTGCCTCGATTTAGACCTGGCGTTTCACAAGACCCACACCCCCGGCGAACTCGTAGAACGAGTAGATGGAGACGTCGATGCCCTCTCTCGCTTTTTCTCCCAGGTTGTTCTCCAGGTTGTGGGTAATGGTCTACTCGTGCTCGGTATTTTGAGCGTCCTCTGGTTTGAAGACTGGCGTGCTGGGCTGGGGTTGAGTGTGTTTGCGCTAGTCTCTTTTGGCCTGCTGAGCTACCTGCAAACAATTGCTATTGTTCCCTGGCGGGTTTACCGCGAAATCAGTGCCGAATTCTATGGCTTTGTGGTCGAACACCTCAGCGGATTAGAAGACATTCGCGCTAACGGCGCGGTTAACTATGTGATGAATCGCTGTTATCGCATCTTGCGACGGTGGCTGGCCGCCTTCCACCGGGCTCGGTTTACCAGCACTCTTTTGTGGGGGGGCACGGTAGGATTGTTTACCCTAGGTAATGCGCTGGCGCTTTCTCTGGGAGCGTATCTCTGGTATCGAGAGGCCATTACCATTGGGACCGTTTATCTGTTGTTTTATTACACGACACAGCTCCAAGAACCCATCGAAACCATCCGAGAAGAGCTTGAACAGTTTCAACAAGCTGCTGCTAGTTTTCAACGTATCCAAGACCTACTCAGCTATCGCGCTCAGCAAACTTCTGACGGGCAGGCAGTATTACCCAACGGGGCACTGTCGGTCAGGTTTGAAAACATTGGCTTTGGCTATGGAGAGAACGAGGCTACACTACGGAATCTCAATTTTTACCTGCCGGCGGGACAGATTCTCGGACTGTTAGGACGTACTGGTAGCGGTAAAAGTACGGTGGCTCGCCTGATGCTGCGACTTTACGACATTCAGCAAGGCGAGATTTTGCTCGGTGGTGTGAATATAGCCCAGGTGCCACTGCGGGAGCTGCCGCACCACGTAGGATTAGTCACGCAGGATGTACAGCTGTTTCAAACAACGGTGCGTAACAACCTGACGTTTTTTAACCCTCACATTGTGGATCGACAAATTTTAGCCACGTTAGATGAGCTTGGACTTATTCCCTGGTTGGAGGGACTGCCCCAGGGACTGGACACCCAACTCGGTGCTGATAGCGGTGGTCTTTCGGCAGGTCAGGCGCAGCTGTTGGCATTTGCGCGAGTGTTTCTCAAAGATCCGGGGCTGGTGATTTTAGACGAGGCGTCTTCGCGTCTAGACCCGCTGACGGAACAGCTAATTGAACAGGCGGTAGAGCGGCTATTGCACAATCGGACAGGGATTATTATCGCCCACCGTCTCAAAACTGTAGAGCGGGCCGATCAGATTTTGATTTTGGACAATGGGCAGCCGCTAGAATATGGCGATCGCAACTCCCTAGTCCGCGATCCCCGCTCTCGATTTTCGCAGCTAATGCAGATGAATTGAGTAATCTGAGCTAAAACGACAAAGCTACTTGACTCCTATCTCACCCCTCCACCCCATGCCTATCTACCAACGTCTCTGGCACATGATTCGCTACGCCCAGCGCCTATACTGCGTCGATACGCTGCTGTGGTTAGGCATCGTCGGGCTGCCTATTGTTCCGGGGCTGCTGATCCAACAATTTTTTAATGGCCTCACTGAGCCAGCCCGCGAATCACCCTGGGTGTGGATCGCCCTGCTGCTAGCGGCAGGAACAGCGCGGGTTGTCGTTATCTTTCTCGGGCGTATTACCAAAACTCAGCACCGTTTTCTGATGAGTGGCTTAGTACGCCATAACTTATTGCTGGGGTTGCTACATCGACCCGGAGCTGAGCTAGTAGCGGGGCGTACCCGTGGTAAGAAAACGTCCCCTGGAGAACTGCTCACCTACTTCCGTGACGACGCTCTGCAGATTGAAAACACAACGGTATCTACGAATGAGATTTTTGCAGAGACCGTTTTTGCCCTGGTGTCTGTGGGGCTGCTGCTGAGGGTCAATGCCAGAATGACGCTGCTGGTATTTTTGCCGCTGTGTGCGATCGCACTCCTGGTCCATCGAGCCGAGCATCGCCTCAAACACTACCGCCGCACCAGCAGCCAGGCTACCCAACAGGTCACGGGGCTGATTGGCGAACTGTTTACAGCAGTCCAGGCCATTAAGGTGGCCGGGGCTGAGGCCCCAATGCTCAATGAGCTGCAGCAGCGATGCGATCGCAGGCGTCAGTTTAAGGTTCGTGAGCAGGTTTTTAACGCATTGCTCCGTGCTGGCTTTGAAACCATTGTCAGCTTCGGCACGGGGCTGATCTTACTGGTGGCAGCTCAGAACCTGGGGGACAGTCTCACCGTGGGTGATTTTGCCCTGTTTGTTTATTATTTAACCTTTGTTACCTACTTTTTTGCCTTTCTAGGCGGCTTCTTCGCCATTGTTCAGCAAAGTGAAGTCTCATTTGAGCGGATGGATGGGCTGGTGAGCCGTCCGATTACCGAGTCTTTGCCCCTCTATGTCAAACCTATCCTGGGTGCTCAGTCGCCGCTGCCCGATTCGCCACCGCTGCGAACGGTTCAACCGCTGCACACGCTGCAGCTAAGAGACCTCACCTATCACTACCCCACTGGCAATTCGCAACGGGGCAATGGCATTACCAATGTCTCCTTTACCTTGACTCGCGGCAGTCTGACCGTGATCACAGGTCCAGTGGGCGCCGGAAAGACGACCTTACTCCGCGTTCTCCTTGGGTTGCTACCCCAACAGTCTGGCAAAATCATCTGGAACGATCAGGAGATTCATGATCCGGCCAATTTTTTAGTGCCTCCCCATGCGGCCTATACCCCACAGATTCCGCAACTTTTTAGCGCATCTCTACGAGAAAACCTGCTACTGGGAATGACCAATATCTCTCAAGATCAGTCCCTAGAAACCCAGCTCAACCGGGCGCTCTCCGTAGCTGCCTTTGCCCCCGACTTGGCCAAAATGCCTCAGGGATTGGACACCCCCATTGGAACCCGTGGCGTGCGTCTCTCCGGTGGCCAAAAACAGCGGCTGGCAGCGGCTCGTATGCTTGTACGCCAGACTGAACTGCTGATCTTTGACGATCTTTCCAGCGCCCTGGATGTGGAAACCGAGCAACAGCTTTGGGACAGTTTGCTTGAGCCGCATGCTCAAATATCCTCACCGCACTATACGCCTACCTACCTGACTGTTTCCCATCGTCCTGCTATTCTTCAGCGGGCCGATCAGGTGATTGAACTAAAAGCAGGTCGGGTTTGTCACAGCCCCCAGTGACTTGAGAGCTACGCGATATCCTAATAGGGCTACGCAAAGCTATCGATAAAAAAACGGATGGGGGTTAACCATCCGTCTCATCGGAAACATACACTCAACGCAAAGTCAGGCAGCTTTTATGGGTTGAGATCGCGCTTTGGTTCGTAAACTACCGCCGCAATCGGTTGAGAGTAAGCAGACATCTTTGCCAGAGTCTTTGGCTGTTCATAAAGCCCTGACGAGTTACGGCTACCATAGCTGAACATTGTCTCAGTATCGGGCTGTTTAGAAGCCTGATAAAAGCTTTCTTTTTGAGTATGATAGGTCGTCTGATAAAGTGTCCTCTCGATCCCATTAATCGTTGTTAGGCTCGGTTGGTCAATCCCTTTAGACGGACGATAACAATAATCGTCAAAAGGTTGCTCTTGTTTTAGCCAAGACTGCAACTCAGTCTGCGGTAATCCATACTGGAGAAGCGATAGGGATTGAGACGGTGACATGCCTGAACACTGATAGGTTAGCGTAGGATTGTCACTAGAGAACTCCATATTTTGTCGCCAGGTTTCCCTCAGACTACTGAGGTCGAAGCCCATCGCCCGCTGATAATGCCATAGGCCCCCTTGTAAAAAGAAAAAGGCCAAATAAAAGTGAGCATTGGCCAACCACATACGAGCCGTGTACCCCTCTGTGAGGGTAGGCTGAACTTCAAAATAGCGCGGTAAAAATGCCGATTTTAGCTCTAACGTAGGACCGTAAAATTCTTCTGGATAGGCCAACGTGTTAAAGCCACAGTAGTATGACGCCGCAAACCCTGCCAGCGCAATACCAAACAACGAGTATGACAAGATCCCTTCTCCCGAAAAGAGAAAGACTCGCTCAACCCAGCGTAAGGGGGGCACCAAAATATGCCAGGTTCCACCTGCAATTAGCAACACAGCCACATAAATATGGCCGCCGACTAAATCTTCTAGATTGTTAATATCAAACAGATGAGTTTTATAATCCCAAATAGCGGCTGGATCAAGTGTGGGTGATGTCACCAGTCTGACGTCCCCGATATTGGCATCATACAAACCACCAAAATACTGAGCTTTGGCTACGAGTAATAATGCCCCCAAACCCAAGAAAACAAGATGATGCCCCAAAATAAAGCCTAGTTTTCGAGCATCTTGCCATTCAAAATGAAACTTTGAAGCATTTCCCGGAGCTGCCATCAGGCTCGCTGGTAATTTAGATCGGTGGAAATAGGCTCCCCCGGCCAGCACAACAGCCGCTACGATGTGAATTACACCAATCTCAAACCAAACATAGGTATCGACAATGTCACCACCTGGGCCAACACCCCACCCCTGAGTTGCTAGATGAGGCAACAAGATTAATCCTTGCCCATAGAGTGGTTCACTGGCTGAGTAAGCAGCTAGCTCATACAGGGTAAACGCCCCAGCCCACAGCATGATCAAAGCTGCCTGGGCCACATGGGCGACAATAAATGTATTTGACAGGTCAATAAAGCGGGCATTCCCCGCCCACCAGGAATATGACTCCTGGTTTTTAGTGGAAGCGTACATGGCAATAGGTTGACTGAAAAAATGTTTTTAAGCAGGCCCATCCGTAAGGACAGGCCCTTTACCTCAGGCAAGAAACTTAGCCTAACCCCGTGATAATATGGTCGATATAGACATCCATTTCTTGACCAGCTTCAGTCCCTACTCGTTGCGTTACAACGTCCTTCATTGCCTGTAGTGCCTGAATAGTAGGCTCAATTGGGACGCCAAGGGAAGCGTAAGTATCCTTTAAGCCACTTAAGATACGCTCATCCAAGATGGACGCATCAGCTGCCAGCATGGCATAGGTGGCATAGCGCAAAAAGTACGTTAAATCTCTCAGGCACGCTGCATAGCGTCGAGTTGGGTACATATTGCCGCCAGGAAGCGTAATATCGCCATATAGAAGACTTTTGGCTACAGTGTCGCTAACAATATTGGCAGCACTGGACCCAATCTGGGTAGCCGCTTTGACCCGTACAGCTCCAGTTTGGAAGTATTGCTTGAGTTTGTCGAGGGCTTCTCCCTCAACATAATTACCTTTCTCATCCGCGGGGTTAATGATAGCCGTAACTGTGTCTTGCATAGGTATTATGGTTTTCTGAAAGAGAAAAACAATTATTGGCGTTTGAATCTTGGTTCAAAAGACTTAAATGGAGTAGCGCTTAAAAAGCCCGGACTAGCTGATCGAAGTAAGGTCCAGCCAATGCGGCTTCTTCAGAACTTAAGAGACCTAGGGCCACTGATTTTAAGCAGCCCATGGCTATTTTTAAATTAGCTAGGGGAACTCCTAGAGAGACATACATATCACGCATGCCATCTAGACCGATATCTTCTAGAGGCTTAGCGTTACCTGCCAAAACGCAGTAGCTCACCAAGCGGATGTACCATCCCTGATCGCGCTGGCAAAGAGCAGTTTTTTGGGCATCCCCCCGATTACTCGGCGTATTAGGACATTGAGCCCAAAATCGCTGACTGCCTTCATCGACAATTTTTTGCTGGTTAGCAGCGAGTTTTTGGACAGCGCTAATGCGCGCACTACTGTTATTGAAATAGTCTTGAAGCTGAGTCAGTTCAGCACTCCCTGGAAATCGATCGGCACGGTCAGACTGAGCAATTACCTTAGCTATGATACTCATCGGCAAATCCTTCTCTTAAATTAATTTACGTGTGGTTTGTGCCCTCCATTTGGAAGCCTTGTTCCAAGTAGGGCAGCACGGTAATTCTGAATACAACTATTTCCTAAAGAAGGCTGTTGACATCGCCATCCCAAAAAGATCAAAGGACAACTGCACTCAAGCAGCTGAGCTTTAGGAAAAGTTATTTCTGAATTAACGAAACGATAAGGCTAAGCTTCTCCTTATGGGAAAACTTTCCTGCTCTTAGGCTCAACATTAGCAAGTAAGCGTTGTCATTTTTAAGAATTCCATAACCGCTCAATGACTATCCAAGCACCTGGAACGTCATCTATGTTGCTATGGGGTATGAATCGGCAACCTTTAGGCTCTAGTAATGCTTATTGCATAGAACTTGACTATCCTTACTAGATAGATGAGTCGTTAAAAAGCACCTCTATTGATTCAGATCTGTATAGAGCGAGGACGAGGTTTTAAAGGTTTCAGTTTCTCAAAAAGACAACATTAGGTAATTGACAGAGGTGCTCTACTGCTCGTCCGCTATTAATAAGAATAGAAGTCAAGAGCTGCTATTTGAAAGTATTGTTTACAAACTAAACATATAACTTTAAGTATATTTACTCAAAGGCGATGAATTTGGGCGCATCTCGCGGTTTTAGGATCTGCGAGGTAATGCTAAAGATTGTTGAGCAAAGAGTGAATCGAACCGCCGATTACCCCAGCTGATGTTTGCCGAATATCCCTACTGAAAGTATACCAATAGCCGCTATCGCGTAAAGTAAAGCGATACCTGCGCCGTCACCCATGACAGAGCCAAGGACCGATGTTCGGACAACGGGTTCAAAAACATAGTCGACTAACGGTCCGGCCACCAGGCTAGCAGATGCTCCGACAACCAGACTAATCAGGTGATCGGCGGCAAAAGCTCGTCCCTGTAGGTCAGAGGGAACCATGGCATACCAGCAGGTGGTGTAGGTGCTAAAAGTAATCGCTTCGCTGACGGATGTGCCCAGGCGGGCACCGGTCCAGACAATTGGGCTTTGACCTAACCCAAAGACTAGTTTACCGATACCCACACTGAGCATACCGATCAGCAAGCCTCGTCTGGGGTTGCGAAAACCACCGCTGGCAGTTAGGATGCCGCCACCGATAAGCCCGCCGACGCCAGCGGCGGCAACAATAGTGCCTAACAGTTTGGCATCGCCACCAGTACGGGCCAAAATCATCGGTTGATAGATTGTTGCTCCGATTTGATCTAAAAAAGCGAAGCAGGAGAGCACAATTACCATGGCCCGCAGGTTTGGATGGTTAAAGATATAGCGGAAACCAAACGTGATGGTTTGCCAGAGAGCCGTGGTCTCTGTGTTGTCTTTATGATGACTGGCAGGAATGGTGACAAATAGCAGGGTGAGAACTGCGATCGCAAATGTTCCCATATCAATGGCCGTAATGCCAAATAGCCCAATCAGTGGATACAGCACCCCCGCCAGAGCGGGCGCAAAAATTCCGCTACTGTAGCCTGCCATCGCCCCTAGGCCCGTAGCCCGCACATGTTGCTCTGGGGGAACCAGCATCGGGACAATGGTGGTGTACGTGAGAGATTGAATATGGCCAAATGAGCCGATAACGGCGGCAATCACGTATAAATGCCATACCTGTAATAGTTGGGTAATGGCGAGAATGCCAACGGAAATAGTGCAGCAGGCAGAGCCAGTGTCGCTGATAATCAGTAAGAGTTTACGGGAGATACGGTCAATTAGGAGACCGGAAAAGAGCGCGATCGCAATCTGCGGCAGCTGGTAAAAAAACAAAATTAGCGCCACCGCCGTTGCCGACTCGGTTTGCTGCCACACCCACAGCGTCAGGGCAAAATAGGTCATATGGCTGCCAACAGAAGAGGCTATCTGCCCCAGCCAGAGAATGATAAATGTGCGCACTCGATGGGTACAAAATGTGGGCAAAGCCATGGTACTGGGTTAATGGCTTTGTTTTCTTCGTCAGACGGAGTTTTTTCTTTGTAAGATAGATTTTTTAGGATGAGTTTTGTTAGGCTAGTGCCTAAGGTTTTGATGCTGAGCCCGGTGCCAGCAGCTGCTCCTGTAGTTTCTCTAGATAAAGTTCAGTGCCGATGGGACCGGGGAGACCCAGGCACAGGTAAGCAGGAATGAAGTAAACGCGACCGGCTTTGCTAGCGTTTAAAGACTGTGCGATCGCACTTTGCTCCCAAGTTTCTTTTAGCTCTATGAGTTGACGATTCTCAAAATTATCTGTGGTTTGCAATTCGAGATGATCACTAGATCCGAGTAGGACAATTGCCTCGGCTTCATCATTAACTTGAGTAATGGCTTCCAGGGATACTGATACTGGAGCACCTGGCTGATTTTTTGCTACTCCCTTAAGAGAGACTAAGTTCAAACCTAAATCGGTTAGCAGGGATGCACACAGGCCATGGGCACTATTGCCGATATGGATCGACGTTAATTGACTATCAGTGCTGAGCAATAACACATTGGGATGCTCTGCTACAAAAGAGGAAAAAATATCTCGACTGGTGACAATACGCTGATCCATCTCTGCTAGCAGTTGCTGTGCTTTCTCAGGGTAGCCAACCGTTTCAGCGATTGTGGTTAAATTTGTTTCAACCTCATCCCACTTGAGCAATATTGTGGGTGCTATTTTAGATAGGGTCTCATATTCGTCCGCATTATTAAATTGTGTTCCTAGGATCAAATCGGGCTGCAGCTGCAGCAAGGCTTCGATAGAGGGTTGTCCAGCTGTTCCTAAATTAACGGGCTGATTAGTAACATGTTTACCCAAATATAAAATTTGTTGGGCAGGATTATCGTAGGGACCTTGATGCAGGGTGACATGATCGGCAAAAGCGGCTGCTTGAACCTCCAGTGCCAGGAGCGGTTCAAGTACAAAAGGTCCTAGTGCAACAATGTTCTGGGGTTGGCCACAGATTTCTGTGACTCCCGATTGATGGTCGACAGTGCGACAGTTCTGAGACGATGATGAGCTAGCAAGATCGTGTGGATTTGGAGTGACCGTGGAACGACAAGCTGCGATCGCAACTGCCAGAATAGCGGCTAAAACTGGAATACGCACCGACATCAGTATCACCGTCTTTTGAAACCTTCTTGGTTTTGAAAATTTAGAATCTCTCACTTTCCTCAAGCCCGCGAGAAAAATTGGCCTTAAAATTCCACTGATATCGAACCAACCAGGGTAAACGATTCACCTGGCTCATTTAAGTTGGCTCGAGAATTCTGAGTCGCTTTAATATGGTCAACATCAAAGATGTTCCTAGCATTTAGTGCAAAGCGCCAGTTATCTCTTCGATAAAATACTCCAGCATTAGTCAGAAAATAGTCATCTACTTCAAAGCTGTTGGCTAAATCTCCTGCTCGCTCCCCAACAAAATTAAAACCAAGTCCAAACCCCAACCCTGCCAAATCTCCCTGCTGAATTTCATAGGTTGTCCATAAGCTAGCGCTATGCTCAGGGGCATTGGTCAATCGATTCCCTACCGAAATATCATTATCGTCTGTGACTTCAGCATCAATATAAGCGTAAGAAGCCAGTATATTCCATCCAGGTAAAATCTCCCCTGTAACATCAAACTCGACGCCTTGACTGCGTTGTTCGCCTGTGGCGACAGACGCAAATGGGTCGTTGGGGTCAGAGGTAGCTACATTTTGTTTGGTAATGTCAAAATATGCCAGGGTAGCTAACAGATTGCCATTGAGCAACTCAGCTTTAACACCTACTTCAAATCCTTCACCTCGCTCCGGTCCCAAGGGTTCACCACTGCTTGTGGTGTCAAAACTAGGGGTAAAGGATTGGGAATAGCTGCCGTAGAGAGAAATATTGGGAGTGGGCTGATAGACAACACCTATACGAGGAATCCATGCATCATCATTTTGTTCAATTTCAGATGTGGTGGGATCAAACGCATCGGGAAAAGATGTGGTAGTTTGCTCAACGGTATCGTAACGAATGCCAGCTAGCAAAATAAGATTGTCGAGAATATCAATTTGATCTTGCAAATAGATACCCAGTCGATCCCTCTCTAACGCTTCGTCTCGAAAAATTGGTAATGTTTCTCGATCAACTCCGTCAAATGTGCCGTAGACAGGATCAAAGATATTCAAGGGCTGGAAATCAGCAAAATCACTAAACTGTGCCGTATCTCTTTCTTCACTACGGTTAAGATCAACCCCAAATAAAAGGGTGTGATCAATAGAGCCCGTAGCAAATTCACCGACAACACTGGTTTGTAGTCCAAAATCTTGAGGATCTCTAACCTGTCGGCTAAATCCACGGGACAAAATACCGGCAGATTCATCTTCAAAAAAGAGTGGAATAGCGCCAACATCTAGAATATCTTGTCGGGTAAATCGAAAGGCATTGCGCAGTTGCCAGGTATCACTAAAGCGGTGTTCAAGATTGTAACCAACGTTGAGCGATTCAATTTCTACAAAGTCATCCAGTTCACCTGAAATCCGACTAAAGGGAACATCGGCGACGCTGTCTCCAATAACAGGCAGACCAACTTCAAAGGGACCCTTGTAGTCAGAATACTCTAGTTGAAGGGTGAGGTCGGTGCGATCGTTAATCTGCCAGCTTAGAACCGGTGCTGCAAAAAATCGCTCAATGTCTTGCTCAAAATCTCGGAAGCTTTCCTCATTGCGGTACAAAGCGTTAAGGCGATAGCGTAAGCGACTGTCAGACGTTAGAGGGCCAGAGATGTCTAAGCTGGGACTGATCAGACCTCGATTACCAGCCTGCAGTTTTGCCTCATAAAATGGCTCTGCCAGGGGTTGTTTTGTGACTAGATTAATCACACCTCCTGGCTGAATCTCTCCATATAAAATCGAAGCAGGTCCTCTTAAAACCTCAATACGTTCTAGATTAGTCAGTTCTGGAATACCGTCATTGCCAAATCCAAACTGTCTAAATCCGTCTCGAAAAATAGGGGCATCATCAAAGCCTCGAATATTAAAATTAACATCAAGCCCGGCAAATGTGCCAGCAAAGGTAACACCGCTAAGATTGCTTAGCGCATCTTCAATGCGAATCACCTGCTGGTCTTCTAATACCTGCTGAGGGATCACCTGCACTGATGCGGGAATCTCCAGAATAGGGGTATCGGTACGCGTAGCCGTACTGGCATCGGGGACAAAGTAGGTGTCTTCGTCTTCCCCAGTAACCACAAGACGAAGCGTATCCTCCTCTAAGAGCTGAGCTGCCGCATCACCAGGTGTAGCACTCACCGTCAGGCCAGCCACATCAGCCATGATATCCACTCCAGGTGGTGCATCAGCCCCTGTAATAACAACCTGTACCCGATTATTAGGCAGGTTTGTTACCGTGACCAGCGTAATTCCTGCTGCTGGATTGCCCACTAAGAAATCGTCTGCCTCTGCTAGCTGCAGTACGGCATTGGAGATATCAACGATCAGAGCATCACCAGTGATAGTAGTTTGAGGAATGGGTAGTTCGCTACGGGTTTCCAACCGTAGAGTAAATCCCTGCTCTGTTTCTTCAATCTGAAGGTTGGTAATGGCGACCACATCAGCCTGAGCGACTGGAGTCGGAGCCATCGCTGCTGCAGATTCGTTCAGAGAGGTTGCCATTGCCCACCCTTCTCGTTGAGCCAATTCCATTGCAGTCGCAGGCTGTACTGTGCTCAGAGCAACGGCTCCTAACACGACGGTGATGCATGCTTGTTTCATTGCGGTCTCGCTCACACACTAATCAAACCCAACTTAATATTGATTAATGAAATCTATTCTTATTAATTGGGTAGGGAAATAATACGTGGCAACCGCAGTAACTTTCTTTGTGAAACCGACTTTTTTCTTCGCGAAACTGATTTTTCTTAGCAGAAGTGTCAGGTGGCTAGGATCGCTGACTCAGCTGATAGGTTTTAGGACTGACTGCAAACTTGCGCCGAAATGCGGTGCTAAACGCTTCAGGGCTGGTATAGCCAATAGCACTGGCCACACCAGCGACCGTGAGTCTGGACTTACTCAACAGGTCTTTAGCCTGCTGCAGTCGATGGTCTTGAAGATAGCCAAATACGGTAGTACCAAATAAATGACGGAAGCCGAGATTAAGCTTACGGTCATTGAGCCCGACCTGCCGAGCTAAGTCTGTCAGAGAAGGGGGATGCGTCGGCTGCTGCATCAGAATGTCTTTGGCTCGGTACAACTGTTCAATATCTTGGGGGCAGAGCGAAATCGCTGGAGTAGACCTAGAGCCCTCAGTCCAAAGGGCAAACTGGGCGGCCAAAAGTTCTAAGGCTTTGCTTTCTAAATAAATCTGCTGCATGAGCCCAGTGTAGGGGCAGTGCAAAATTTGCTGAAGCAGTTGCTTGATGGTTGGTGTTATGCGACCTAGCGACTGGTGGAACCGCTGGGTTCTATCGCCTTCTATTAGCTTTTGTAATGAGGGTGACACGGCGGCTTTGCCTATATCAAAGGCGCTGAAATAATTGAGGTCAGCGCAAATGTACACAACCTGAACCGGGCCTGTAGACCATTCTTCAATTTCAGTTTGGTTGGGTAGGTGATACAGGTAATGGTGGCCTTTTATTTCTTCGTAGTCGGGGTCGATATCTGTGGCATCCAGCGTTTGTATCCGAGATGCCCCGGATAGATAAAACTTAGCAACTAGAGGGAAGTTTGATTTATGCAATGCGGTATACCGCACTATTTGCTTTAGCTGAGCGTGACGAATGGTGAGCGTGAGTTCGTTGCGTAGTCGAATGTTGAGATCGCCCCCTGTGCCAATCTGCTCTGGCAAATTGATCCGATCACCCAGGTCCAGCGGTGGCTGGGTTTTTAACTGCATGTCTTGGAGATCATTTTCCGTCAGATGAATTGCCATGTTCTACGTTAGTTGGAATGCTTTATAGAAATTGATTCCTATTAAAGTAACGTAGCAAAAAATTGGTTGTCTCGAAGTGTATGGAGTTTACCTAGGGTCGTAGCTGGGTTTTGAGTTCATTCAGATATAGCTCAGTGCCGATGGGACCGGGCAGACCCAGGCATAGATAGACGGGGATAAAATAGACCCGACCAGCTTTACTGGCAGTCAGCGACTGTGCGATCGCATTCTCTTGCCACGACTGTTTAATGTCAGCCAGCTGGTCTACTGCAAACTGATTGTCATCATTCACCAGCTCAGGCGGAGTGGAATTACTGCCTAGCATGATCACAGAGTCTGCTTGATTCAACTGTGGTAATGTTTCCAGGGAAAGCGGCGTCGGAAAGATAGAGTCAGAGGCTTCAAATTCCGGCGGTGCTACTAGTTGAAACCCCATGTCCTCAATTAAGGAACTACATATGCCGTGGGCAGAATTGCCCAAATACATATCTTGCAAATCAAAAGAACTCAGTAGCAGCAGCGTCGGGTGAGCAGCAACTACAGCAGCGAAGTCCTTACGAGCAGCCGCAATTTGTTGTTCCGCTTGAGTTAGCACCAGCTCAGCCTGCTCAGTACGATCCAGGGCCTGAGCAAGTGCCCTTAAGGATTGCTCTGGCTCTGTAGAGTTAAACAACAATGTGGGCGCAATCTCAGATAAGACTCTGTACTGGCCCGTATTATCAGTTGTTCCTAAAATTAAATCAGGCTGGCTGGCAGCAATAGCCTCGATTGAGGGATTACTGGACAAACCAATATTGGTTAGTGGCTGGGTAATATACTCACCTAAATAGGGAATCTGTTGAGATGGGCTATCATAATACCCTTGATGTATTTGGAAGTGGTCGGCATAAGCTACAGGCTGCATATCTAACGCCAGTAAAAGTTCTAGGATTGGCGGGCCGATCGCCACAATTTTTTCAGGATGGCTGCAGACTTTTGTGTCTCCCGCTTTGTGGGTAATGGTTTGACAGTCGGTTGAATCATAGGAATTAGGCAGACTATCGGATGTGGGTAATTGTTCAGTGCTTTTCTGGCAGGCCGTGATCGCCGCGATCAAAATCAATAAGACTAAAGGAGTGAGAGATAGTTTGAATGCCAACGTCTTTTGATCCTGATTTCAAACGGTTAGCAAGTATAGTGGCTCAAAACTCAATTGAAAATGAGGCAACAACTGTAAATGGATCGCCCGGTTCTACACCAAATATACGACTGTTAGCCGCTGCCAAAATGTAATCAACATCAAACAGGTTACGAAAATTTAGAGCTGCACGCCAATTGTCACGGCGATAGGACAGGGCCGCATTTGTAATGAAATAACTATCGAGCTCAAAAGAGTTATCCAAATTTCCTGCCCGCTGATCAACAAAGTTAAACCCGAAACCAGCGCCTAATCCTTCTAAATCTCCTTCCTGAATTTCATACGTCGTCCACAGACTAGCGCTATGTTCAGGCGTATTAAAGATACGATTACCCTCAGGAATAAAGTTATCCTCTGTCACCTCCGCATCAATATAGGCATAGGATGCAATCACATTCCATCCCGGCAAAATCTCTCCAGCAATATCGAGTTCAATCCCTCGACTGCGTTGCTCACCTGCCGCCACTGATGAAAATGGGTCAATGGGGTCGGGTGTGGCTACATTTTGTCGAGTGATGTCAAAGTATGCCAGGGTCGCCAGCAGACTGCCATCTAGAAACTCCGCTTTAGCTCCAAATTCAAACCCTTCCCCGCGTTCAGGTTCGAGCGGATCGCCTGCGGTTGTTATTTCGAAACTAGGCGTAAATGATTGGGAGTAGCTGCCGTAAAGCGAAATATCTGATGTGGGCTGATAGACAATGCCAACACGAGGTATCCAGGCATCATCGTTTTGAGTTGTTTCAGATTCGACTAAATCAAAAATGGTTATGCCGTTTGTATCGGTTCTTTCTACCGTGTCATAGCGTAATCCTGCCACCAAAATTAGCTCATCCGTCAGGTCGATTTGGTCTTGTAGATAAACACCGAGTCTATCGGTTTGCGATTTGTTATTTCTAGCCAGGGGTAAATCATCGAAATTAATGTTATCAAATGCTCCGTAAATAGGATTAAAGATATCGATGGTCTGAGGATTAAAGAAATCAAGACCGGTAGCTTCTTGGTCGTCTGTGCGATTGAGATCGACGCCGAACAAGAGCGTATGCTCGATGGGGCCGGTGGCAAATTCCCCAACCACGTTGGTTTGTAGAGAATAGTTCTGAGTATCGATGGCTTGCTGACCTGGAAACCTCGTCTGTAGTCCGGTAGTCTCATCAAAATCAAAAGGAATTACACCAACGTTTAGAATATCCCGGTCGGTGTAGCGGAAAGCATTACGTAATTGCCAGTTGTCGCTAAAGCGATGTTCAAAGCGGTAGCCGACATTGACAAACTCGCTGTTAACAACGTTATCCGGTTCATCTAGGCTTCGATCGAAGGGAATGTCCGCAACGTCGTTACCGATGGCCACTAAACCATTATCTAAGGGCAATTCTTCGTCAACGTACTCAAATTGAACGGTTAGATCGGTGCGATCGCTAATTTGCCAGCTAAGAACCGGGGAAACAAAAAAGCGTTCAAAATCTTGATCAAAATCTCTAAAGCTATCTTCGCGTCGGTATGATGCATTGAGACGATATAGCAAACGGCCATCCGTGGTTAGAGGCCCGGTCAAGTCAAGCTGAGGACGCAAAAACTCACGATTGCCTGCTTGGAGCTGAATGTCATAACGCGGCTCAGAAAGCGGCTGTTTAGTCACTAGGTTAATGACGCCCCCCGGCTGAATTTCACCGTACAAAATTGAGGCCGGTCCTTTGAGCACTTCGACCTGTTCCAAGTTGCTAGTTTCAGACAAACTTTGTCCGAATCCGCCGAACTGTCTAAAACCATCAAGCAATACAGTCGCATCATTAAACCCGCGAATGTTAAAGTTCTCGCCTGCATTACCAAATGAGTTACTGGTGGTTACCCCGCTGACATTGTTCAGAGCTTCTTCGAGGCGAATTACTTGCTGATCGTCTAGTACCTGTCGAGGGATCACTTGAATTGAGGCAGGAGTTTCTAGCAGTGAAGTATCGGTGCGGGTGGCGGTGCTAGCATTAGGGATAAAATAATCGCTATTGTCTTCTTCTCCAGTGACAACAATTCGTAGGACGTCATCATCGGGTGCTTGAGCCGTAGAGGCTGCGGCGGTAATGCTCAGGGTCAGCCCCGCTGCTGTCGTCGCGATGTCTAGAGTGGGAGCCGCGTCGGCACCTGTAACTACAATCTGTACGCGATTGTCCGGCAAGTTGGTGATCTCGACCGAGGCAATCCCATCCGTTGGCCTGTCCACTAAAAACTCATTTCCCCCCGTCAGTTGCAGCACTGCATTAGGGATGTCTGCAGTGACAGTATTGCCAGTAATCGATGGTGCAGACACCGTCAGCTCGCCGTCAGCCACTAGCTGAAGCATCAGCCCCGTGCCAGTTTCGTCAATCAGAATATCAGTAATTTCTATCAGGTTTGTCTGAGCAAGCCTGTTGACAGACGTGTTGGGCCGACCTATTGGCTCTGCGCTTTCCTGCGCGAGGGTAGGGGACATGGTTAATAAAACTGCCCCTGTCAACGATATGCCCCACAGTCGCTTTACCATACTCCCCTACCCACGATCGGTCCAATAATGAAACTCGTTATTATTAACGGTGAGGGAATGATACGGGGTAATGGGAGTGGCAATCTTTGTGAGCTAAACGTTTTTTCTTTGTGAAATGAACGCTTTCAATGGCCACGTCTAGAACCGGATTCTTCTAGTAGAAAAGGCCACGCAGCTCACGACGGCTGCTGACCTAGCTGATAGGCTTTCGGGCTGATGTCAAACTTACGACGAAAGGCCGTACTAAAGGCTTCTGGGTTGCGATATCCGACCTTTGCGGCGACCTGGGCCACGGTAATGTGGGAATGGCGGAGCAAATGTTGGGCCTGCTCCATGCGGTAGTTGTATAAATACCCAAATACGGTGGTACCAAACAGATGACGAAATCCCTGTTTGAGTTTGCGATCGCTCAATCCCACCCGATGGGCCAGATCTATCAGCGTAGGCGGACTGCTTAGGCACTGCACCAGCAGCTCTCGAGCGTACTCAACTTGTTCTAGTTCACTGGGATTCAGAGCACCTTTCCTATGGACAGACGATGCTTCTTCGAGACTATTAAGCTGGAGTGTCAGCAGTTCAAGCACCTTACATTCGAGATAGATCTGTTGCATCATGCCCTGGTAAGGACAGTTCAAGATTTGTCGCATGATCCGGTTCATTGCTAGCGACATTTTTCCGAGCGATTGATGAAATCGATCTCCATTTTTAACCAACTGTTGAAGTGCGGTTGGTAATGTCCGATCGCCTGGACTAAATGCTCGAAAGTAATCTAAATCAGCCCAGGCCACAACCACTAACGTGGGTGTGTGGGCCTGCCATTCTTCAGTTTCAGCCATATCAGGTAAATGATAAAGATAGTTGTATCCAGCGACCTCCTCATAGTCCGATAGACTCTTAGGTACATTTTTGGCTTTTACTTTAGAAGCTCCTGATAAATAAAACTTTGCCGTCAGTGGGAACAGCTCTCCATGCTGACGGTGCAATATCAAGGGCTCTGACAGGTGTCCATCAATAATATGAAGCCCTAAGCCATCTCGCATCTGTATTTCATGGTGGCATCCTTTCCCCAGCTGCGGCAGAGTATAGTACTGGGTATAAAACTCCGTTACCTGGGAGTGCTGCATCAAGTTGAGAATTTCTAGTTCGCTCAGATCGATGGCCATGCTCGCTGTGGTTTAATGCGTTAGATTGGCTAAAATAGGAGCCATTCTCAATAGTTTAGCGGAAGTCAGGCATTCTGTCTGACGAGAAGCCATAGTCCTGAACGATGGGAGAAGTGTTAGCTAGGCGACAATAGTAGAACACATGAGACTGACCTGAAACAAAATACTCTCGGTCAGGAGCAACGCCCATGGGAGATACTCGAATCCCCTTGGCAAACAGATCGTGAAATAAGTCGTGAATTGGGTTGAGTAACGGATCGCTATGGAAGCGTTCTTCGGTCCGGGGTATGACTAACCAACTGTCGGTAAAAGTCAGACGAATCTGTGGACGCATTTGCGCCCTGAGTAGGGTCTTGAAACATAGTTCTGGTCTCCAGACGTAGATTTAGGTGACCAGATCACGTTTTTGAATCTCCCTGTGATTGATTTGAATCAAACAGGTGCCCAACCGAGCGCAGACGATGTTCGTTTTGTTTGTCACCCAAGAATGACCGTTTGCCCCAGAGTCCCGTCATCAGCTGTAGCATTAGTCGGCGTAAAGGAGCCCAGGCGATCATCAGTCGCAGTAAGCACCGTCGCGCAAAAACCAAGGGCCACCAACCATGGGAGAAAGTACGGTTAAGCAGATCGGTAAACAACAGAATGATACTATTTTCCAATCGACGACGACGACCGTACCATTTGAGCAGATTTAAATTCCCTAGGTCCTTTTCGTTTTGCTGAGCTGTTTGTAATATCTGGCATAACAGGGCAGCATCGCGAATCCCCATATTGAGACCCTGGCCCCCCACGGGATGACAGCTATGGGCGGCGTCACCGATGAGGGCAAGACGACGGCCATAGTAGCGACGGCTGTGCATTAATCGGGCTGTAAATACCCAAGGCTGACCCAACAGCTGTAAGTCGCCACCACCGTAGCGCTGTCGCATTGCTGCAATAAACTCAGCTGGGGGTAAAGATGCGATCGCATCCGCCTCTTTATGGGGAGCCACCCAAACTACCTGACAACGATTTTGAGGCAGCGGTAAAATTGCGAAAGGTCCGCTAGGCCAAAACTTTTCATAGGCTATATCCTGATGGATATGAGCGGGAGATACAAAGGCCGTAATGCAAGATTGCCAATAGCTCCAGCTATGGGTCTTAATACCGGCCTGCTGTCGGACTAGGGAACGAGCCCCATCGGCGGCTACGACTAATGGGGCCAACAATCGCTGTTGGCCTTGTGAGTTCTCTACCAGAACGTCTGCCAGTTTGGCCCCATAGTTTACTGCTTGTACCCGCGTTTCATAAAAGCAGGTCACGGTTGCACTAGCAGCTAGCTGACGCTGTAGAGCCTGCTGTAGAACCCGATGTTCAGCACAGTAATAGACGGCGGGTTCGCCCACATCCGCTGGGGTAAACTCGACTTGGTGTGGACAGTCTGCGTCTGAGAGTATCACCCGAGAGAAATGACAAATGTCAGGGGCAATCTGGTCCCATACACCCACTGTTTGAAAGATTTTGGCCGACAGCGGTGACAGCGCGTAGGCTCTGGGGCGGTTGGCCACCTGTTGCCGAGACTGGGCTTCAACCACAGCAATCGTTAGCCCAGTTTCCTGTAGCCCGCAGGCGAGCGTCATGCCAGGGATACCGCCACCAACAATAATCAAATCATAGCTGGATGGGCTCATCGCACTAGGTCAAGATCCTGTTCTGTTGTTGAAAGTGACTGGCCAGGGACGTCAGCCCGCACAGCGCGAAACATCCCAAAGCGGCACAAACCAGCCCCAAAGGCCAAACGCATTAACAAAAATGTGGGCACTTCCCGCAACGATTTGATTAGTCCAACAAAGCCAAACCGAATAAGTCCCTTTGGTCGAATAATCCCCTGCAAGATAGAGTCTAGCCAAGCGGGGAGAGTTTCCTGGGTCCAGTCGGCGGTAACAACACGGCCCGCCACTAGTCCGGTCGTCTCCAGCTCTTCTGCAAAGCCTTCGATGCTAGAAAAAGCTGGATGGGACCACTGGTCGAGCAGCTGTCGCATCACTGGACGCTCCCACCAGCTCAGGGGAAGACGGCGATCGTCACGCTGGTTCCAATCGGCTACAACCAGAATACCACCGGGCTTGAGCACCCGTAGCATCTCCTGGGCATAGCAAGCCTTATCGGGCATGTGGGGACCCGCTTCAATGGACCAAACCACATCAAAACTGTTGTCAGGAAATGACAGATTAAGGGCATCATCTACCTGAAAGTGAGCCGTCAGGGTTTCTGGTGTCAGTTCTTGGGCTCGTTTTACTTGCTGGGGACTGATGGTAATGCCCGTCAAATTAAACCCATAGTCTCTTGCTAGGATCCGACTGCTGCCGCCAATGCCGCAGCCAACATCTAATACGGTGGTACCCGCAGGCAGTCTATCTAAGCCTCCCCACCGCACCATTTCATGAACAAAGTCGTGCTTAGCTTTGATAAAATTTTTACGACGGGCCGGGGACCCATAGTGTCCCAGGTGAATATGCTCGCCCCAGTAAAACTCTAGGATGCCGTCTTGGGTCCATTCATCGTAGGAGGTCGCCACCGATGATGATGACTCATAAGTACGGGGAGTCAGCAGGTAAGCAACGATGCCGACTGCTAGCAACGTCGTTAGAAGAATAACGAGCAATGACAAAATGTTCATGATATCTAAGCGTTGTTTTTATTTTTTGGAATGGGGTCTGTCTGGAGCAATGGATACACACCGAAAAAATTGCTGTTGCCAAAATCGAAGTATAGATCGAGCAATCAGTCGAGAGAGAGATGCGATCGCATACCCAACTAACATCAGCCATCCCCGCCATGGAAAGCGCTGACTCGATTTGACCAAAGCTGCCTGAGGTCCTATCCTACGCTCAAGTACCGCCTGTTTTACAAACGGATGGATCGATGCAGGAATCAATCCAGGGCGATATAAATACCGTTGCAACATGAGTGCTTTAGGCGGCAGTGCTGTGTTGGGATTAGGAGGCATCACCCACCTCCGCCAGCTCTGTTCTTAAGGTTTGAGCCGCCGCCACCATATTCTTCAGAGCAGGTACCACCTCTTCCCAACGGCGAGTCTTCAGACCACAGTCAGGATTAACCCAGACTTGCTGGGTGGGCAGCTGGGCAATGCCTGTTTTGAGCTGTTGCACCAGCTGTTCTTGAGTGGGTACCACCGGGCTATGGATGTCATAAACACCGTTGCCAATCTGGTGAGAATAGCCACCGTCAGTGACCTCCTGCAGGGTGCGATTGTTACTGCGGCTGTTCTCGATGGAAATCACATCTGCATCCAGACGCTCAATCTCTCGGATAATGTCACCAAACTCGCAGTAACACATGTGGGTGTGAATCTGCGTCTGAGGTTGGGCCACCGCTGTTGCCAATCGAAAGGCATCTACCGCCCAGGAAAGATAATCGCTCCAGCATTTTACCTTAAGCGGCAGTCCCTCTCGTAAGGCCGGTTCATCCACCTGAATAATCTGCGCTCCTGCGGCTTCTAGATCAGCAATCTCTTTCCGTAGGGCCAGGGCAATCTGAAACGCTTGGTCTCGACGAGCAATATCGGCTCGGGGAAATGACCAGTTTAGAATGGTGATCGGGGCCGTGAGCATTCCTTTGACCGGCTTTTGAGTGATTGACTGCGCCACTTGGAACTCCCGTACCGTCATCGGTTGAGGTCGGGACACATCGCCGTAGATGATCGGTGGACGTACACAGCGGCTACCGTAGCTCTGGACCCAGCCATTGACGGTAAACGCAAACCCTGTCAGCTGCTGGCCAAAATATTCCACCATGTCAGTGCGCTCAAATTCACCATGTACCAGCACATCTAGACCAATCTCTTCTTGCAGTTTGATACACTCGGCAATCTGTGCGTCAATAGCAGTCTGGTACTCCGTTTGAGAGAGTTCACCTTTCTTGTACCGTACCCGCAGCTGTCGCACCGTTCTGGTTTGAGGAAATGACCCAATGGTTGTGGTTGGCAGGGTTGGTAGTTTTACCTGCTGGTCCAATCGTAGAGAATAGGAAAGCGAACGCTGAAAATCATTGACCGTTAACTGCTTCAGTGCCGACTGCACCCTAGGATCGGGCAGGTTAAATTGTTCAAACGTCTGCCACTGTTCTACCAGCTGGGTGTGTTGCGCCCTAGTATCCTGATGGTCCAGCGTGCGCGCTAGAAAAACAATCTCGTCTAATTTTTGTTCGGCAAAACTAAGCACCTGGCGTAGCTCGTGTGGCAGCTGAGTTTCCAACGCAGCATCATGGGGAACAAACTGGAGAGAAGCGGACGGCTGCACCCGTAATGTGGGTGCAATAGCCTGCAAACTGTGCAACGTCTTGAGCACTGACTCTGGCTGGATCTGCCAAATATTGCGTCCATCAACAACGCCTGCTCCCAATCGTTTGTCAGCAGGGAAACCATGGGCTTTAACCAAATCCAAATTCCGGCCTCGGGTAAAGTCAAGGCTAATCCCAGCCACCGGCAGCTGAATCACCCAAGGATAGACATCTCCTAAATCATCAAAATAGGTCACTAGATGGATGGGGAGTCCGACTGTTGCCAGCTGGGTATATGTGTCTGTCACCGCTGTTTGCAGCTGTTTAGCACGGCTGGTCACCAGAATAGGGTCATGGAACTGCACTTCCCTAATTCCTAACTCTTTGAGCTGCTTCAACAGCTCAGCATATAGGGGTAACAGCTTAGCTAAGTGTGCCTCAAAGTCTCTTGAATACCGACTCAGACTCAACAATGTTACGGGACTTAGCACTACAGGTACGGTCCGCTCTACCAGGATCGCCTGCGCCCGCTTTACCATGTCCAAGAAATCACTAAAGTTGGCTTGGGGGGTTATGTCACTGTCAATTTCAGGGACTAAATAGTGATAGTTGGTGTCAAACCACTTGGTCATTTCCAACGCCGGAATCTCGCTGCGTCCCTGCGCCATGGCAAAGTATCGCTCCAAACCATCCAATGTCTGAAACCGAGAGGGGATCAATCCTAGACGCACGGTCCAATCAAGCACATGGTCGTAGAGAGTTTGATCGCCCACGCCAATGTAATCTACACCCGCTACCAGCTGAGTTTTCCATCCCTGGGCTTCGGTCTCGTGAACGTTAGCGAATAGGGTCGCTGGATCTGAAGCATTGTGCCAAAAAGACTCCAATGCTTTCTTTACTTCACGGCGTTTACCCATGCGGGCATAGCCCAGGGTCATTGTTTCAATCGTCATGGCTGTGTTGTCCCAATAGCGATGTTGTCTAAAAGTGAAGAAACGTGAATCTGGTCGCCCTAATGATGAAAGACACGGTTCTTCTAATTTTTTTTCATCACAACCTGCCAAGAACGTGTTGGGTAACGCCTAGCAAGCTAGATTATTCATGCCTTTTAGCGACACAACAACCTATGACAAACTAGCCAACAGTTTCTCAACAAATTAAATGATTAACAGATGTCCAAAGTTAACAGGCAGACTCAGTGGTCACACCGTTTAGCAAACACGGATAATCTGGGGCATTGTAGGGATCTTCCCCTGACAACACAGTTGTGATCGAGCAAATACTAAAACCATCATCCGTACCTCGCAGATGTTGTAGAACATGAGTTGTACCATCGGCGGGCATTCTGACTGAGAGGTGCAATACCTCCTTCACAGCTGCGGGACAGCGGCAGATTCTCACTGCTCTTTCCCCGTTTCCTCTAAGGGCTGTTTCCCCTTAGAACCGACATACGCAGTAATTTAGCACATTCTGATTAAGCGCAACATGGAATTTTAGCCGTTGCTGATTTAAGATATGCATCAATCTGATAGAAATGCCACATGTCAGCGTTTTGCAGATAAAACCATTTCGAGGATCAGCAACACCAAATTTCAATTTGCCGGGGGGCTTATCCTCGGCTCTCGGGTTCTAGCAAATGCATTCGTATTAGCAACAGTGCAGCTACAACAGCGGTGACACAACTTACATAAAAAGGAGCCGCTACAGAGACTGTTGCATAGAGCCATCCTGCTAAAACACTAGCGGGTAATGCGGCCAACCCAACTAGCATATAGAATGTGCCGGTTTCAGCCCCGCGTCGATCGGGATGAACCAAATCAGCAACAAAGGCCTTTTGAACGCCCCGCGTTAGCGTGTCATAGAGGCCGTACGACATAAACAGTATCCAAATCGCAATGGGTGTGGTTGCCCTGGCAAACCCCAGATAGATTAGGGCAAATATGAGATACCCGCTTACCAATAAGGGTCGTCGTCCGACTCGATCTGAGAGTTGTCCTGCTATTCGTCCTAACCCAACTGCCACCAGGTTAAAAGCTGCGTATAACAGTAGTAGTTGAGAGCCGGTAAAGCCTAGACTCTGGGCTCGTAATAACAGAAAAGCATCGGATGAGTTACCTAGAGCAAAAAGGGCAATGGCTAACAAGTATTGCCGATAGGCAGGGCTCAATCCGCGTAGCGTAAATTGGGGGCGTGGTTTTCGGGTTTGTGAGTGATGTTCTCTAACCTGAGTTTGCAACACCAGAACACCCAGGAGAGCAGGGACAAATGCGATCGCAAACACCCCTCGATAATTATTTGCATACTGCTGCAAAAAGACAAAACCCACCAGCGGACCCAGCACTTCACCTACCGTTTCCAAACTATGGTGAAAACCAAACGCCTGTCCCCGCTGAGAAGCCGTGCAGTTCTCCACAATTAGAACATCGCGCGGAGCCGCTCGCAGTCCTTTGCCAATGCGGTCAAGCAAACGTGCTCCCAGCACATGGACCCAAGTTCCTGAAAGAGCTAATCCTAGTTTAGATAGAGTTCCTAAGCCATAACCGGCTAAAGCAAATGGTTTCCGCTGCCCTGCCCAGTCTGACAGCCAGCCAGAGTACAGTTTCAAAATGCTGGCCGCACTTTCGGCAATTCCCTCAATTATCCCTACGGTCCAAATCGGTGCACCCAATACACTGGTCAAAAAGATGGGGGTTAGCGGGTACACCATCTTGCTAGCAAAATCGGTCAGCAGGCTAACCCAGCCTAATGCTTTAACTGTATGGGTCAGACCGCGTGCTTGATTGATCATAAAACGGACTCCTGATCAGGCGATGGCCAATAGTCCAAACAGCAGAAACAGTCCTCCCCCCAGGGCCGTCAGTGTGCGTTCTGAAACTTTGCCACAGAGCCAGCGACCACAGTTAGTGGCAATGACAGCACAGATAGCATGGCCGAGGACCGCACCACTGACTATCCCTAACGGTGGGTGTGCTGCCGCTAGAGCAATGGTGGCAATTTGAGTGCGATCGCCCCACTCCGCTACAAAGACTAGCCCAAAGGCCTCGGTCATAATGGCCAAGGGAGTCTCTTTGCGTTGTCTCTTACTTTTTTCGGCTCTATCTACCGCTTCAGCCGCATCTTTCTCTTCGTCTCCCGTTGTTGTCATCTGACTAGCCTGATAGAGCAGTCGAATACCAAAAACAATAAACAAACAAACCTCAGCCCATTTAACCACCGAGTCAGGTAGCAGCGTTGCTGCCTGTCCAACCAAAACGGAGAGTATTGTCATTAGAGCTAAGGCCCCAACCGCCCCTGCAAATACCCAGCGACGGCGATGACGCATGGCTAAAATGGCGGCAATAAAAAAGGTCTTATCACCTAGCTCGGAGATCGTGATCAATAACAGACTGGCGGTAAATGCAGCTAACATCCTTTCAAATTCCTCAGATTGCGACGGTTTCTGACGCGAATTTGATGAGGCACAAGACTCCACCAAACCTGCGTCAGCAGATTTAGTGAAGGTCTCGCTGATGAATAGTGCAAAACTATATCATTCTCTGAACCAGGCTCATTACCAGTATGTTGATTCAGAGATTTCGGCTAAACCGAGAGCTACTCCCCTTCGAGGAGCATTATACGACAGATCGGGCCTTCATGATTCCTATGGGCATAACTTCCTATAAAATAAGCATGTAAATGAAACCCATTAGCATTTGTGCTGACAGGCCATGGCCGATCTCGCCCTGACATTCTCAACCAGTAATCTGAGCGAAATGTTTGCTGAAGCGCAGCAGCAGACGGGGGCTGCCTGTCAGTCTAATTCGTTGGAATCGGTCTATACCCTGGAGAAACCGTTTGGTCGATTGAGGTATCGCTGTATTCATTTGCGAAAGGGCTTGGAACTATCCATCAGTCAGCTAGAGCTGAGCGAAAATCTCAGGGTTGTGCAAACAATTTAGGACTATTCTGCCCTACAGCTGAGTTTTTGCATGATGGGTGAATTTCAGGGGCAGTATCGCCATACGTAAGCGGTGCAATGTGCTGGGCCGAGTAAAAACTTTTTAAGCCTTTCCCATGGCGATGTGGGGTTTGTGACTGACTATTCGGCCCAGCATCCTATTTCTGTACTAACTATTAATGTCGCACCTGATTGGCTAAGTGAGCTGGTGCCAGAGACGTTAGAACGCGAGACCCTGGGCAAAACAATTGCGGTCCAAACACCCCAAGTAGAAATTTTAGGCACCGTTGGCTGGACAACCCCCAGCATGTTGGCAGCCGTGCAACAGATTTTGACCTGTCCCTATCAGGAAAATGTGAGACAGCTCTATTTAGAAAGTAAAACTCTTGAGCTGCTGGCTCTTAAGTTGGAGCAAATGAGACAGCCAGAGGTAGCTGAAGATCACAAAATCACTCTAAAATCAGACAATATTTATCGTCTTTACCAGGCCAGACACATTCTGTTGACGGATATTGAACATCCTCCGTCTCTCATGGATCTAGCAAGACAGGTGGGCATTAATGACTTTAAGCTTAAGCGAGGCTTTCGTCAGATTTTTGGAACTACGGTATTTGGCTGTCTGTATGACTATCGTATGGAGCGGGCCAAACAGCTTTTGGATACCCATAATCTCAAGGTAGCGCAGATTGCCCAAACGGTAGGTTATGCAAATCCGAGTCAGTTTTCGGCAGCCTTTAAGCGTAAGTTTGGCTTTTCGCCAAAAATGTACAGACGTCAGCATTAGGGAAGTAATACCCGATGGTAGAAATTTGGCAGCTCTCGCATCCACCTATCGACTCATCCACATTTGATCGTGGGCAAACTCACGCCACAGAGTACTAGCCGCATGGATACTAGCAGGTGTATGCAGAAACGGCCTTATTTATTTAGACGGGAGTTATGCTCTGCAGCCAAAACATTAAAGACCGTTTGCACATCAGCTTTCGATTCGTCTGTCACATCTAAATCATCTAGTCGTCGCTTCACATACCAAATAGCTGTTCCAAGCCTTGTGTCAGATAGAGTAGATAGCGCATCTTGGCTTATTAATAGGGTCGGTTGTTGCGCAAATAAAGCAGCGGCTGCCATACTACGAACTGGTGCATTTTCGTCATTAATGGCTGCAAGTAGGGCTTCTGTCGATGCAGGATTTGCCTCCTTTGCCATCAATGCATAAGCTGCAGCAGAACGGACAGTCGAATCTGGATGATGCTTTAAAACGTTAACTATCGTAGGAATGATTTCCTCTGAAGCGACATCGATATCGCTCAGTGCACCCAAAGCATGTCGCCGAGCCCAAACACTAGAATCGCTTGATGCGACTGTAATTAAGTCTAGAATCATAGCTTTTATCTCAGCATTAGAGGAATCTAATACGGATATAAGCCAGTCCGCACTGAATACAGTTTTTGCACGGACGCAAGCACTGCTGTCTTTCAACCCATGGGCAATTAAGGGAACCAATTGAGGAGACAGCGTCTGATGACTGACAACAACTTCAGTTAGTCCATCGAAGCTACTTAAACGGATGCCTGGATCTTCATCTTGCGTTCCTTGAGTCAAGATTGGCAGAACTTCAGGCAGTAGTGTCTCTTGGGATGCAGCTGCTGTAGCCAGTCCTTCAATGCTGGTGGCTCGGACCCTTGGATCTTTATCTTGGAGAGCTATCCTGAGATTAGGCAAGAGTGTAGTCGGGTCCGTATTAGAAATGAGAATTAAAAGGGATTTATAGCGAGTTGTACTATTCCAACTCGCTAGAGAGGTCAACAGTTTCTCAATATCTATGTCGTCTCGCTCACCTCTTAGGACATGGACATCATACTGAGACATTCCATTGCTAACATCTTTGCAGTCTCCCCGATCTCCGATGCGTTCGAGAGAGAACAAAGAACAGCTACTGCTGAGAAACAACATAGATGACAGGATAAAATAACGGCCAAGCTTTTGAAGTATCAACAATTTCATAGGATTAGATTAATCTATCTTTAGAACTGTGTGCTGAATATTTAAGGCAAAAATTTACTAAGACAACAATTAGAAAATATTTTGCCAATAGCAAAAAAACGCAATTGAGTTAAGGTTAGTATCCGGATCTAAATCCTATGAAACTCAAAGGTTTCCACTATAGTTTTCACCGCAACAACCCATTGATTTTTATGTTTATATGAAGACTCTTTAAAGTAGAGTTCAATCTTTAAATTTACTCTAAGTGTTGTTCTAGCTACTCAAATACAAAAATAATCCACATAGCAATTAATCAGTTTATTTAACAAAGCTCCCGCTTGGGGTTAAATAAACTCCGTTTCGGAGTTGAATTGTGTCAACACTATTGCGTATGTTTCTCAATTATGCCTTGGAGTGTGGGGAAATTGAGAATGATAGACGGTATGGCTTGGGGCGGCGTCATCGCAGTGGTGGCGGCGGCACCTGTGCGAGCGGCGGTGGTGCAAGTAAATGAGGTCAGGGTTAGTCCAACTAAGGAAGGGGTGGAAATTTGAAATGAACCCCTAATTTTGGACAGTAAAATCAGATGATAACGAGTCTAGACTAACCTGTATCAATCTGAGACATTCTACGCTTCCTGCCTCCACTTTTTCTCAAATTCGCTGGACGTTAAATAGCCCAAAGACGAGTGAATTCTCTTCTTCATATACACCTCGTCTAAAAACTCTTCTATTCTCTCATACACTTCATTAAAGTTGCGATAGCTCGACAAGTCAACCTCCTCTTCTTTTATTGTTCTCATCAGTCGTTCAGCATAGCCATTCTCATAGGCTTTGCCCACACCTACCATACTAATCGCTATCTCATTCTCCTCCAACAACTGTCCAAAATCAGGGAGGCATTTCATAGGGCTACCCGCTCACCGTTTGATGGTGACTGGGTGTATTGGGGCACCAGGCTAAGTCGATATCCTGGTCTTGCTCCGATGAAAGCCAAACTGCTCAAACAGCAGCAAGGCAAATGCACTAACTGCAGACTGTACTTTACGTCAGAGGATGATATTGAAGTCCATCACCGAGACGGTTATCACGACAACAACTGCTATAAAAATCTGGTTTGCTACATCGTCACTGCCATGACCAGGCACACGCAACCAGAACGACAGTCTCTGACGGTATTCTTGACAATGAACCAAGTTGGAGAGAAGCCGGATGATGGGAAACTATCAAGTCCGGTTTTGAAGCCGAGTCGGAGGGGTGACTCTCCGGCTTAGGTTAACCACTCTCGACAACGGGAAACTGTTATTGCATAATAATATACTGGGTTTCCGAAGCGCCTAAGACCTGTAATGTAGCCTTCTGAGCATCAGTTAATCCCCTGGCTCCGGTGATGTCCATGCCTTCGTAGGGCCGATCGCCCCTCAGCGTTGTAAGACATTCGCCGGTTTTAACATCCCAAAGTTTGATCGTTTCATCTTCACTGACACTGGCGAGAGTGTTGCCTTGAGGGTTGAAGGCTAGCGATCGCACCACATTGGCGTGGCCCACCAGCGTCCTCAGAAACCTGCCATCGTGGACATCCCAGAGCTTCACGGTTTTGTCGGCGCTACCACTGGCCAAGAGATGACATTGCGGACTAAACGCCACCGACCAGATCCAATTTGTGTGCCCCTCCAATGTTTTAAGACAGTCGCCAGTCTGGGCATCCCAAAGGCGGAGGGTCTTATCGGAACTACCACTCGCAATCATGAGCGCGTTGGCACTACAGGCAACAGTCCAAACCATCCCGGTATGTCCTGACATCACCCTCAGACACTGACCGCTATCGACATCCCAGAGCCGGACATGTTTGTCAGAAGACCCACTGACCAAAGTTTGTCCATCCGGGCTAAAACCCACCGATCGCACCTGACTGGGATGCTCTAGAACGGCTAAACGGTGACCGTCTTGAATATCCCAGAGATGAATGGTTCTGTCGTGCCCTCCACTCGCGAGGAGTTGACGTTTGGGGCTAAACTCAACAGACCAAACTGTATTGGTGTGCCCTGGTAGTGTCCTCACACAGCGGTTGTGCCGGATGTCCCAAATTTTCACGGTTTGATCCGCACTGCTGCTGGCAATCAAGCCGTTATCCGGATGAACGGCCACCGACAAAATCCAGTTCTTGTGACCGATGAATGTTTTGAGACACCGTTCCCGTTCAAGATCCCAAAGCTTCACGGCATAGTCATCGCTGCCACTGATGAGGGTTTGCCCATCGGGGCTGAAGGCGATCGCGCGAACGGCGTTAGCGTAGCCGGTCAATGACTTCAAACAGTGTCCCGTTTGGGTCTGCCAAATTCTGACCGTTTGATCTTCACCGCCGCTGACCAGTCTGCTGCCATCAGGACTAAAGGCGATCGACCAAATCCAATTGCTGTGACCAGACAGGGTCTTTAGACAGCGACCCTCCTGTACATGCCAAATTTTGATGGTTTGATCGCCCCCGCCACTCACGAGTTCCTGACCGTCAGGACTAAAGGCCACGGAGCGAATCGCGTGGGTATGGCCAGTCAAGGTTTTGAGGCATTGCCCCGTTTGCACATCCCAAAGTCTGACGGTTTCATCCGTACTGCCCGTGGCGATCGTCTGACTATCCGGACTAAACGCAATCGACCAAAAACTGTTGGTATCTTCTAGGGTGTGCAAGCATTCACCACTCTCCAGTTCCCAGATTTTGATCCGTTGATCCCAACCGGCGGACGCGATCAGGTGCCCATCGGGGCTAAAGGCGATCGCTTGCACATAATTCGTATGTCCCTTCAGGGTGTTAAGACAGCGGCCCTCTAAATCCCAGAGTTTGACCGTCTGATCAGAACTGCCGCTCGCAACTATCTGGCCATCGGGGCTAAACACCACCGACCGGACCCAATTCGTGTGCCCCTGCAATGTGTGCATACAGCATCCCGTGTGGACATCCCAAATTTTCACAGTTTGGTCGGCGCTGCCACTCACCAGCCACTGACCATCGGGACTAAACGCGATCGACCAGATCCAGCCATCGTGTCCTCGGCAATGACCATGCTCTTCACCGTTCGCCATCTGCCAAAGTTGAATCACACCGCTCGTCCCGGCTGCGGCAAACAGACTGCCATCAGGGCTGACGGCGACGGCATGAATCCCCCCAAAGGCATCATAAAAGGTCGTTTGTGAAAAATGGGCCTGTGAAAAATCAGCTTGATGGAGATTGAGCCCCTGTAAGTAGGCTTGCCAGATCGTGAGATTGGAGAAGTCACAGTGGGTCACTTCAATCTGGAGCTGACGCATGAGATTAAGGACATTGCCCGCCGCATACCCTGACCGAGCGGGCGGTTGTCCGCGTAAAGCGTCCAGACACTGAGTGAGGGTCGTCGCAATGTCTTCTGAGTTACCCAGATTGGCTAAAAGTTGTTGCGTAATGGGTTCGAGGATGAGATTGAATTGCGTTTGTTGAACAACGTCATTCGCGGTCGTTTTAAGTAAAGCATGGCTGATCAGTCGTACCGGTTTTTGCTCAGTGATTTCGGTGACAACCTGCTCGATTAGACGTTCCGTGACGTATTCCATCACGACCGGTTGCTGGGTATATTGCCTGGATTGTTGCTCAATCAGCGATCGCCAGCCGAGGGATTCGAGAGCTTCTAGGAGGCGCGCTCGAGTGACCGCAGGCACTATGTCGCTGGCCAGTGCTGGAATGGAGGTCCACTCACGGTTGATGGCCAACCAGTACATAATGGTTTTTTCCAGGGCCGAGAGCCGCTCAAACTGTTGATCAAGGAGTCGCTGGGTGCCGTTAAAGAGAAAGATGCCCTCGTCTAAAAAAGGGCCAATCTCACCGTCAAATAAGGCATGAATCGACCCCGCTGCAATTTTTAACGCCAAGGGGCTACAGCCGTAGCGTTCACAGAGTTGTTGCTTTTGCTGGAGGTTGCCGACTAGATCTTTGGTCTCGATGATGCCTAGGGCCGTTTTGAGGGAGCCGCTTAGTTGGTGCGATCGCACCGCCAGCCCCATGCCTTCAAACGTGGCAATTTCAGCCGGTTTCTCGCGACTGGTAATGAGCACACAGCTTTGGTGCGGTGATTCACCCAGAATTCGAAACAGGTCTCCATAGGGCTCATAGCCAACACGATATTGCCCGGCCCGATTGCCTGCCTGAAGAATGGTCTCGACATTATCTAAAATGACCAGGCAGCGGGAGGCCTGCAGCCAGTGTCTTAGACGATTCGGAGTTGCTTCTAGGTCTTGTTGATTTGATAAAAATAGCACCAGATCCTGTAACAAGCTGTCTAATGGGGGGGCGTTCCGTAGCGAGCGCCAGACCACATAGTCAAACTCACTCTGAATCTGCTGGGCCAGCTTCACCGACAGGGCACTCTTACCAATGCCCCCCATGCCCAAAATCCCCACCAGCCGACAGTGGTCAACCTGTATCCATTTTTCCAGGGTGGCTAACTCTTCAGTACGCCCATGAAATATGGAAACATCTGGAGCCTCGCCCCAATCGATTTGGGCGGTTGCGATCGCAACCTTGGCAACTGAAGAGGGGCCATCGTCAGCTACGGCCTCCGGGTGAACATAGTCTTCAGGAGCAAGCGTCAGACCAAACGCCTCAAAATAGTCTGTAATTGTCTGGCGATCAACCGGTGCCTTACCAGAACGCACCTTCGTCAGGGTATTAATGCTAAGCCCCGTAATTTGAGCTAGAACCTCCAAGGTGTAGGGTTGGCGAGCGTTATCTTCAGCCGCTTGCTGAGCTTCTGCCGTTCGCAGTCGTTCCCAGCCCTGAGAGGAGAGCTTTACGCCACGTCTACGCTTTCTGGTTCTCGAATTTTTTACCACGGAGATCCAATTAGATGCAGGCTTCAGGGTTCGCTACAGCCTTGAAAGGTTAATTTTCGCATTTACTGCCCCATGGTAGAGCGCTTAAGTTGTGAAAAGGATTCCAGTCTTAATTTGTGACCAGAGCCCTAGTCAAGAGAAATGTCTACAAGTCCCATCTTGCCTGCTTTCTAGAGCACAATTCCGACGCTGATTTAAGTTGTGCCTTAACTTGGGGGTCTAAGGTGTGAACTTGACTGGTGCAGTCTAGTTAGATGCGGCAAGCTAGTACCGTTCACATCTATGCCCATATGACTGCCCTATTTCAACAAGTCCTATGACGTAACTTTTTAGTTCTATTGATGTTCCTCAATAAAAAGAATCTCTTTTCTATCTCTTGAAGATATCTATTTAGGGGGATGCACCTAAATAAAATCCCAATCATAGAATATGTCGTAGGACGTCCTCCCCTTACGAAGGGGAGGTGCCGTAGGCGGAGAGGTCTTGACCGATAGCGCTAACTGTCGATAACCCCCTGTAAGTCCCCCTTCGCAATGGGGACAGCACATCTCAAACATGTCTCAAAGAGGTAGATTATTTTCATGCAGACGCCTTACTGCAACGACATTTAACGTTAGCGAGGCTATGTCAATGACATAGCCATAGTTCCTGAGTAATGGATAGAGAAGGTGGTCGAGCGCCGCGCTATGACGCTTACTTTGGGCTCTTTCGAGCTTTTGGTGAAATCGAAAAAGCGATTGCTACAAGTGCGTTGAACCTGCCATAAGGATTGAGCAAGATATGAGCTTTTTTACGTTTATCTCGGCCAGGGATGTTCTACGTCTATTGGGTAGCACATTATTAAGAAGGAAAATTAAGAATGATTGGTTCGTCTACACTTACGCTACAAGAAGCCCGAATAATCGCAAAAGATGCGTTCATTTATGCGTATCCGATGGTGGACAGCTACCGGATTCTGTTTGCTTTCTTTCTTTGGCCCAATAATGCCGAATACAAGGGACCCTTGAACACATTGCTTGGCGAAGCACGACTGTTCACACCATCGGACACCACAATTCAGACACCGAACGCGGATACACCTTACTGTGTGGTTGGCGCAGATCTTCGCGCGGAACCTTTAGTTTTGACGGTGCCAGTGATAGACCCTAAGCGCTATTACTCTATCCAACTCATTGATACTTACACTCACAATTTCGAATACGTGGGCACTCGGACGACGGGCAATGGCGGAGGCAAGTACTTGCTCGCGGGGCCTGACTGGACGGGGCAGATACCGGCTGGAATCACTGCAGTTATTCGTAGCGAAACTAGTCTTGCGCTAGCCTTGTACCGCACTCAGCTTTTCGACTCAGATGACTTAGAGAATGTTGAAAACATCATTGAGAATGGTTACAAGGTTCAGCCGCTGAGCCAGTTTACAAATACGGAGCCGCCAGCAAAAATGCCAGCGGTGAAATACCCGATACCCGTAAGACTGGACGAGGGTGAAACTTCACCCAGAATATTTAGCCTGTTGAATTTCCTGCTCACGACGTTTTGTTCAACCCACGAATCCGAAACAGAGTTGATGACTCGCTTCGCCAAGCTAAACATCGGCCCCGGCCTAACCTTCAAGCCGACAGAACTCTCTAAAGAATTAAAACAGGCCGTCGAGCAAGGTATAAAGGATGGTTGGGATGCTTATCTGGAGCTAAAGAAGAATAAACTTGCCACTCAAGCAGTCACCGCCGCCGACCTATTTGGCACCCGTGAACACTTGACGGCAACCGGTAACATTTACCTGTACCGTATGGCTGGCGCGATTCTTGGCATTTGGGGAAATTCCATTGAGGAGGCCATGTATCCCTCCTACTATAACGATTCAGACGGTAACGAATTAAATGCTTCAGGTGATGTCCGTTATACACTACGCTTCGAGCCAGGTGAATTGCCACCGGCTGACGCTTTCTGGTCGGCAACCCTGTATAACCTTCCTGAGCAGCTCCTCGTCGAGAACGACCTCAATCGCTATCTGATTAATTCAACAATGTTAGACAACAACGAACTCGTTCTCGACGAAGACGGGGGACTGACGCTCTATATCCAGCATGCTCAACCCACTGAAGAAAAAAAGAAGAGAAACTGGCTACCTGCACCAAATAAGGGCTTCTTCATATCCTTGCGGCTTTACTTGCCACAACAAAATGCAATTAATGGCACATGGCAAACGCCACCACTAAAGAAAGTAAACCCCACACTGCACTGGACAATCAAGCTTAAGCGTATCTTTTTAGCTCTCTTTCGCGTCGGTAACTACCCGCGTTAGAGCCCCGGCTCCTTCATCCGTCTGTGCCTATTCAAGTTTTAATTTGTGACCATAGCCCCCAGTCAAGAGAGATACCTGCTAACGCCAGAAGCATTACTTCACCAAGAATCCAGCAATCTTAGTTCAAACGAACAGGACTGACGCGCGGGTTGCTAACTACATAAATCATAACGAGCTGGATTCACTTGACTCGCAAGCAGCAATCCTGATGGCGAATTTTTCTGAAGCCTAATCACTGTGGTCTCGGAAAGTTTGTTGGGGTACCAATTCTGCCGGTTCGAGCGCCTGTGGTGGGCTGAATCAGCCGCTTATACGCACACAACAACAATGCCTTAAGTGGCCTGCGGCGATCGCCTCTAAAGAATCGCCTGATTTCAGATAATTCTACATTCGATGGGTGGTGAGCCTATGCCGTCTATATATCCCGCAAGTCAATCTCCAAATGAGGGAAATGAGACCGATGCCGCCTTATTTCTATCCCTCCAGCAGGGCAATAAGTCGGCGTTAGCGGCTTTGTACGATCGCTACTCGCGCTTGGTTTACACCATTGCCTGGCGGATCTTAAACAGTGGGCCAGAAGCGGAAGACTTGACCCAAGAAATTTTTCTAAATCTCTGGCAAAAATCGACCTATAACCCTAACCGTGGCTCTCTCAGTCGTTTTTTGAGTACCGTCACCCGCAATCGCGCGATTGATCGCGTGCGAAATAGCCGTAATCGACATCGCATTCTCAAGGGGCTGGCTTATCAGGGGCCAGCATTGGAAACCTTCTCACTACCTGAGGAGCAAGCTTCCCAAGGAGAGCGATCGCACCGAGTCCGAGAGGCACTGCAAGCCCTACCCAACAAGCAGCGAGATCTATTGTGGTTAAGTTTTTATCATGGGCTGAGTCAATCCGAAATTTCCAGTCACACGAATATTCCTCTGGGGACGGTCAAGTCGCGGATACGTTATGGCTTGATCACCCTTAAAGCGGCGCTTCAAGATCTGGCTAATTAGGGTTTGCTGAAAAAACTCAATAAAAATCTCAGGAGTTATCTGGCGACCCAGACATAGTAACCGATATTCCGCCCTCTCAAGTGGCCCATTGCCAATAATGCAGTTTCTCAACAGAGTAGGTAGTAGCCTTGTGAGGCGGAACCTAGGAAACGCAGAATATTTCGGTGGTTGTCAGTCAGGTTTACAAGTTGCTGTTGACCATTGAGACTGACCATATGAATCGCCATGAAACATTTTGATTCCCATCGGCTAGTTCAAGGAATGCTGGGATATCGCCATCTCCCTAGCACACTAGATTCATCACAAACTGCTTCAAGTCGGGACGGTGGTCACGCGAATAGCCATGGC
>ERZ1740072.93-NODE-93-length-47376-cov-10.260540_pt1 | contig 47376 bp, 40 predicted proteins | sample MGYA00581733_ERZ1740072 | MGnify/ENA primary metagenome ERZ1740072 (study PRJEB43018, sample SAMN04849741) | marine metagenome | isolation source: floating plastic debris | place: Pacific Ocean | collected 2008-08-30 | study: EMG produced TPA metagenomics assembly...
GGAATTTGGGTAGAGCGGTTGTAAAAATGGAAAGTGTTACGTTAACTCGTATTATTAGTGACACTGGCTTTGTCGTTTCCGAAGCGCACTTTGGGGGTAATACACTATACACGCGCAATACAGATAACGGTGTTCCAGACGAGAACTATATGACGGCAGTTGAAGAGCTGGACATCGGCTATCTACGTTACCCAGCACGTCATCCAGACGTTGCATATATCGACGGTAAGCGAACATCGGACCAAACCTGTTCCACCAGTAGCGGACGGTTTCATGGCTCACATCGATCCCGCGCTCGTGCAGCAGATCTTCTACATTCCGCAGGGAAAGCGGAAATCTGATGTACAACGTCACCGCCAAGCGAATGATCTCAGGGCTGGTTTTGAAATACTTGAATGAGACAGATTTGGTCATTGCTAGAAGCCACGCAACCACCCTGCCCCGCTCAAGCCAAGTTCCTCTTACAAGCCCGTAATAGGTCTTGTCGGAAATCCCTGCCTTGCGGCAGGCGCTCACAACATCCAGACCATCATGCAGATGCACGTCGATCTCACGCAACAGCTTTGACGCATCTTCATCAGAATACCGATGCCGAGCCATCGGCTATCCCTCCTGTGACACCAAAATAATGGCACAGTTTTACGGGGCAAAGACAACGTCATCACCAGCCTTGAACTGCAACTCAATCTCACGCAGTTACTTTAAGATATCTTCGTCTGAATGTCGCTTCCTCGCCATACCAACTCTCCATCTAATGACCAATGTAGTGGACCAGTTCTAAGGGGGAAGGAAAACTCTAGGGCCATACAGAATTTTACATTTTAATTACTTTGCAAAGCCGCGTTTAGTTTTTGGTAACTATTTCGGCAGTATCGATCTTCGTACATTTTTCTTCCGTTGTGGTGAGAAATTTTGACCCTTAAAAGCGGAGGATCAAATTTGTTTGAAGAAGAAATAAACACCGTCGCAAACAAAGCAAATATTGAAAAGTCACTTGAAAATAGCCTTGAAAGCATCGGTGCCATCAAAGCCTGGACGACAAATGTTGCTCTAGGCCGGGCCTCTACACTGGAATTACCTGACAGCGATATCATCTCAGTGAAAGTGACTGTTGGACTGGGCTGCGGAGATGTGACTGTGAATCCGGACGACACTCTAGTTGTTGTGCTTACCGGCACCACTAAACTTGAGACTCAGGGCTTCAACGTTGAAATCAGTGACGGGAAAGTCTCTAAATCGACCGTAACCTTGACTGTCTCGGCAGGCACGCAGAATAAGGCCTGTGGCATCGGCGATTTCTACATGCTGGAAACCGACGATCGGGACAATCTGGTCATCGAGTACGGAGAAAATCACCGCTCAGTCTATATCTCCGGCGACGAGTGTGCTCTGACAAAGGCAGATATCGACGCAATCGAGAATCTAGCGGGGTCTGGCATTACGAGCGGTTGGATGGAAACTCTTCCTGAATACGGTGGTAGTGAAGACATGGAGCTGGCCCAAGATTTCGGCAGAGCTCTATGGGGACGGATCACTGGTCTCCGCGCTGAAGATTATTCGAAATGGCTGCTGCTGAAACAGGGGTGCTTATGTGGCTACTACTCTCTTGAGACACAAGGCCGCACCAACAACAATGCCGATGACGACCTGAAACGCAATGTCGAGGGCCTGGATCGCTGCGTTCTGGGTGAGACAACGATAAAGAGCTTCACATCCAAACTGCCGGGGCGCGATCACGATACGAACCTTGCCACGCTCTCCTACCTTCCTTGCGCACAAGACGGCGACAGCGTCTATCTGGGTGGCAACTGGGTTCATTATAGCGGCCCCACCACGCTTGATAACCTGTCCTTCAGAGACACTGAGAAACTCGATGTTTACCAGGGTTATATGAAGCTCGATAACACGGTGGACGTCAGTGATAGGGGCGCTGCGCTCGACATCCATGGCCAGTTCTGGAGCAATGGCCACACGGATCTCGATCTGCTGACCATGGATGCATGCGGCGGCCGTTCTACCAATGCAGGCCTCTTGAACGGGTCAGCCGAGATGAGGACGTCCTAATGCGCTTTGCAAGTTTTTCCGATTCAGACGACTTAACACTTTCTGGGCGCCAGAGCACAGATGATTCTGTTGCCACTTTGCAGGATGCAAATCTGCAAGAACCTGAGCCCAATGAGACCGGCGGAAGCCAGCCAATCGCCCAGAACATGGACATCGCCGCCGGGCGGGTGACGACACTCGACACGGGCCTTGAGAATGTCGCCTCGATCGAGATCACAGAACTGCCCGAAATCGGCAACCTGACGGTCAACCCTGACAATACGCTGGCCCTGGTCCTGACCAGCACCGATTATTCGGGTCCGCTCTCCTTCCAGTATGACGCAACCTTCAGTGACGGCACGAGCCAGAGCTTTGACTATACAGTCGACGTGCAGCCACTGACCACGCTCAAGGGATGGTCTACCGGTGAATCGGTTTACATGCTGGAGACCGACGACGAGGGTGATCTTGTCATCGAGCATGGCGATATACACCGGACAGTTCATGTCTCTGGCAGCGACAGCGCCCTATCGAGAGCCGAGCTTGCAGAGATCTATGACCTTGACGAGAACGACATCAATGCGAATTGGCTGCTTCAGCATCCAGAATACGGCGCAACGCCGGACCTCGAGCTGGATCAAGAGCTCGGTAAGGAACTGTGGCAGGCCCTTAACAAAGAACCCGGCTCGCACTGGCTCCTGCTGGAACGCGGGTATGAATATGATAATGTCGATCTTTTCCCCAAGGGAATGCAGGTCGAGTCGGAACTGCATCCGACGTATGTGGGTGCCTATGGTGAGGGCTCTGCGCCAAGGATTGTCGGTAAGGACATCCGCAATTTCCACGGCCAAGACAACGTCGTAGTAGAGGACCTTGAATTCGCTGCGGATATCAGAATCCTCGGCGAGTCGGAGAACTGGATTTTCAACAACATCATCATGGACAGGCACGAACTAGCCTTGGAAGGTTGGGGAAACCATCTGAATGGCTTCACCGTTCGCAACTCAGTTCTCTACGGCTCGGTCGAAGACGCGCCCGAAGGCGAAAACTGGGGCAACACTGATCGTGTCCAAGGCATATTTGCGACGAAGATCGACGGTTTTCTTTTGGAAAACATAGTCGTGGACCATTCGGGATGGGAGGCAGGATACGAGTATGATGGAGATGGCGATTTCGGCCAGGCGCCGAGCAAGATGAGCCACAACATCTACATGACGAACGACCTGTCTGACATCACCATGCGCGACAGCATCATTATGCGCGGTGCCTCCTACGGTGTGCAATTCCGCTCCGGTGGGTTTGTCGAAGACAATGCGTTTATCGACAACAACGCCGCGTTCTACACGTCGGCTGCAGGTGGAGATGGCCATTTCTCACTGGTCACAGACAATCTGGTCACCTCGGGCGCCGCCAAAGAATCCGTCGTCAGCGCAGCCCTGACATTCGGTATCGGGAACTGGGATCACGACACCCTCCTCGACAACATCGTCACGCACCTGGCGGACCCCAACAACCCCGATGAATTCGCTGCGAAAGTAGGCAACGGAACGGCGACGGGACGGCCGGAAAACTATTATGACGACACCATCGTCTATAATTGGATAGCGCAAAATTATCTGGGAAACCCAACTGCCCTGGAGCGAAACGCCGATCAAAATGTAGACGGCCTGGATACCGACCTGGCCGACCAGACGACCATCCAGAATTTCACCGCCGACCTGCTTGGGCAGTCGACGGCAACCATCGACGATCTGGGCCAATACCTGCGCACCCAGATCGAGGATGATCAACTCGACCCGGTGACCGCCGACGAGATCATCGCCTATTTCCAGGAGACGTTCGGAATCGCCCCGGATGTGCGCTTCTCTGAGGAAACCCTGCGCTTTGTGCCCAACGACCTCGGTGACGGGGTGCGCTGGGACAACCGGATCAACTGGTCCACAGAGGATCTTCCAGGCACGGTCGAGGGCGACAGCGTCGATCTGGCAGGCAATTGGGTCATCTTCGCGACAACCAACGCAACGGTGCAGGACCTCGACTTTGGATCAGGTGGACGGCTTGCCGTCACGAGCGGGCGGCTCGACGTCGAGGGCGAGACAAGCGTCGGTGCCAACGGGGGGGAGATCGATGTCAGTGGCGCTGGCCAGATCTGGATGAACGCCTACAGCGACGAAGATGCGCTGGACATCGATGTCGACGGGGGCCGTTTTGCAAATACCGGGGTCTTCGAGGGCCTGCTGGACCTGCATGTCACCGATGGCCAGGCGCTTCTCGGTGTCGATGATGCCGTGATGGAACTTGGCCAGGACAGCAGTCTGACGGTTGTCGGAGATGACGCGAAGGTCGGCTTTGACGGCGAAGCAGGCGGCGTATCGGTCCTGCGTATGGAAAGCGGAAGCGCGTTGCGCATGGTGGCGGGAGAAGACGGGTTTTCCACGATCGGGGAATTCCGCTCCGGGGCGCATGAAAACGATGATCCCGATGTTCTGTCCGCCCTCGACATCGGCGAAGGGGCGCTTCTCATTGATGTCGCCGAGATCGCGGGGGGCGCTGCCCGGGATGACATCCTCATCGATACCGATGAGATCGCCGGTATGTTCGACAATGTCGAGTTCATCGGTCTGGGGTCTGACCAGGACGCTACGCTGGTCGTCGATTACGACACCGACACAGTGACACTGTCGCTCGGCGAGGCCGGCGAAGGTACGGGGGCGATGGATGTAGCCACGGTCGGCAATATGCTCAACGCGGCCGACAGCGCGGAGATCTGGGCCGTCCTTACCGAGGGGCAAGGCACCTATGAAGAACTCGACGCATCCACGCCCGATGCCATCCCTGGCGAGCAAGAGGACTTTGAGGATGCCATGGTGTGAGCTTGCAGAAACTGCGCGCTTGCCTGTGCGCATCCAGCAGGATGCCTGGTCGGTGGCCATCGTGAACGGGTGGGTCTGCCGCAAAGCCCCCCAAGGATAGCGAAACCACTTCAGACCTCAGTGCATGAGCCCCGGATTTTCCCAAACCCGGGACAGGCTGCACACTGCCGTTGCAAAACGACGGTCTCGGGCTGTTTCACATGAATGACGGGACCGTCACGATCGCCGGAAGGTCTCCGCTGGAGCATCACGCGATGCAGCAAGAGGCCGGGATGTTCTTTTGCGTGGATGCGAGTGGATCTGCACCTTCCTCGGGGAGGACTATGACCCGGGCATGCTGAGCTATCCCGATTACACCACCTATGACCGCCCGGACCCTGCCCTTGCCGAGCAATGGCGCAGGAAGTTGAGCCCGAACGAGTTGGGCCTTGTCGAACCCCTGTTCGGCGACCTTCTCGAAGGTCAGGGCTATACGCCGAGCGGCGAACCCCCGAGAACACCGGGACAAATCGAATGGCTGCGCATGTGGGTGAAGCACAAACGCTCCGTCTGGCGGTTCCGGATCAATAAGTTCGGCCTTCACGATCCACTGATCGTGGCGATTGCCAAACGTGTCGGCCTCGCCCATCTCACGCTTCCGGCGCAGCGTCGCATGCGCGAGATCACCCAACAGAATCTCAAGTAATTCCCATCCATCCTGCAAGTTCCCTACCCCGGGGCTCCAGCACATCCGCACGCTTTTCGCATGCGAAACGTCAGTTGGGTTCGTTTCTGGCGGCCCGCGCAACAAGCCAGGCTTCCAGGTCGCGCTGTAACCTGTCGGTGACACCAGCCCCCGACAGAACCACCCTGCCCCGCTGGATCTGTATCTTGAGATTCTTGGCAATCTCCCGCGTCGCATTCGGTTTCGATTTGCCTGTCTTAGCCTTACCCGACAGCCGCTCCAGCGCGGTTTCAAGCGCGCCCCGCTCACTCGCTGCGTCATCTGCTGCTACCGATGTCAGCGCATCTGTCAGGTGCACTGCGGCCCTTGCGTCGCCGTCTAGCACCGCGACAAGTGCGAGGCCGAGCCGTTCGGGGATAGCAGCAGGGAACCGCAACATGCACCCCAATGCTTCATGCAGCCGCACGAAAGAGCCTATCTTGGACCGTTTCGCCGGGCTTGCGGTGGAAAATAGCGCCGCGATGGCGGTGGATGCATCGGGATAAAGGCCCAACCGCGCCGCCTCAGAAGCCAGCCGGGCGCGTTCGTAAAACGAGATACCGGCGCGGATTTCATTTTCCTCGACCATCGCGAGATAGGCCTCGGCGGAGGTCTCGGGCTGCCGGACAAGCGCCAGAACCTCCGTCGCTCCGATGGCCTTAAGGGCCATGACACGACGCAGCCCTGAGATCAGCCCATAGCGCACCTCCCCTGCCCCGCCATCGCCCGCATCCAGCAACACGACTTCAACGGGCACCTGCTGCCCGCGTGCGCGCAGCGATGTCTCCAATGCCGCCATGTCATCGGGGTCGAAGGCGATGCGGTCCCGCACCAAGTGCGCCGTTTCGATCGCATCAAGCGGCAGCTTCACGATCAAGCGCCCCTCTTCGCGGGCCTCGGTCAAGGCGCGGGAGACATCCTCAAAGGCGGAGTGATCTGCGGCTTCCGCCGCGATACGCGCGATGGGCGGACGCTCGGAAACAGGGTCTAAACTCTTAACTAGAGCCTGTTCTGAACCTCCAATCAGTGCTGGTGTAAGCCGTTTGCGTTTGGCCATGATTCCCCTCCCCTATTCTGCCGCTTGGGCGGCGGCCAGCTCATCGCGGCGCCAGGCGCCGACCAGCAGCCGCTTGAAGCCCGCATAGGTCTCATCAAAGGCCGCCCGGCCCCTGGCATAGGTCTCGCGATTGAAATCTCGATAATCGGCCTCGTAGATGCCCGAGACCTGTTCACCCGCCTGCCCGATGAGCGCGGTGAAATCCTGTCGGTAAGGGCTCAGCCCGGCGCCTATATAGGCTTGCATCAGCGCGGCCATCTCCGCCTGCTGCGCGCCGTCAAAGCGGGTGATCACCGCGCGCACCGCATCCCATTCAAACCGGGTCTCAGCCAGACCCAGGGCGCGGGCGGCCATATTCTCGCTGTCTTCGATGGAGCTGAACGTGGCGTGGAGCATGTCGAAAAACCGCCCCGTGCTGTCAAATTCCAGAAAGCTCGCGCCGAGGGGCACCAAAAGGATATCGGCTGCCGCCAGCGCATTGATCGTCAGATAGCCCAGGGCAGGGGGTGTATCGAGGATCACGAGGTCATAGTCGTCCAAGGCTCCATCGGCCTCCAGCCGGGCGCTCAGCGCCTCCCACAGCTTCCAGGAGCGGCTGGCCATGCGCCAGACGGGGATCTGGAACTCGGCCCAATAAAGATCAAGCTGCGCACCGATCAGGTCGATATTGGGCCAATGGGTCTTTTGGATGACGTCCTGGGTCGAGAGCTTCAGCGCCTCATCCAGGGTTTCATCCAGTGCCTGGGGGGCCTCGCCCCGATCCAGACGCCGGCGATTGTCTTCGCGCAGATGCTCACCGTAATGGCGCGCCAGAAGCGGGAAGATCGTCTGCCATTCATCCGCGATGCGCCCGCAAAAGATTGAGGTCATCGAGCCCTGGCTATCAAGATCCACCACCAGCACCCGGTAACCGTCCAAAGCCGCAGACATCGCCAGATGTGCCGCCGTTGAGGTCTTGCCGACCCCGCCTTTGAAATTGGCCACCGCCGCGATCTTGGCGGGCAGCCCGGCGGGGCGATAGGGCAGGTAGCCCTTCGCCTTTGATCCTTCGGCTGCGAAATGTGCGCGCAGCCGCAGCACCTCGTCCAAGGTAAACCATTTCGCGCCACCCTCGGTTTCTGTCAACCCCTGTGGCAGATCGGGGTTTTGGCGCAGCACCCGCCGGAAATGGGCAGGGGCGACGGGGATCAGATAGCGGGTGATTTCCCAAGTCGAAAACCGTCTGAGTACTTTCTGCCCACGATCATCTAGACCACGACCGGTGAGATCGGACCGTCCCTTGGCGCAAGCCTCTGCAAGTGATTGAAATGTCCTTGTGGTGGTTGGCGCCCCGATCTCATTCAGCGCTCGATCAGGGCTGATTGAGAAATACGGGGGCACGTCATCTGTCTGACTCATGGAACGCCCTGCCTGCTCGATGTTCTGCGTTTTTCATAGAATATCAGAAAACACGTCACATGAAAGAAAAACCGCGATATCAAGCGCCTTTTCTTAGCAAACCAAGGGCTCGCGCAGGTGTAGTGTAAGGTCGGGGCAAATAATCGCTATGTTATTTTCAGTTATTGAATAGGTTACGCAGAATTGCCGATCCTGTAAGCTCTTTAAAACAAAACTTCTTTTGCGACTTTCCTAAGTCTGCCTGACTCTGAACCCACGATAGGGTGACTCTGATCCCACGCTCAAGCGACTCTGAACCCACGATGGCAAAGGGGGAATCGCTGGACGAGTTATCCACAGGCTCTTAGGGTGGGTGTCACCGAAACCACGAAAATAAAAATCGGGCAGGCAGGCAATGGCAGGTACAGCGGGGCGCGCTTTGGCGTCCACAGGCGATCTTTTTCTATGTGATATTTTCGATCCTGTGCCGAAGGGTGATCTGGGCACTATGGAGCATCCGGTCTTTTCATTGGCCACGCGGCCCGACCGCCGAATCCTGACCTATGAGCATAATGGGGTCGAGATCACCGTGACGCCCTCGGTCAAGGGCCGCGCAACGATCTTTGACAAAGACATCCTGATCTTCTGCACCTCCCAATTGATGGCGGCGCTGAACTTGGGCAAACCGATCAGCCGGACCGTGCAGCTAACCGCCCATGATCTGTTGCTGGCCACGGGGCGGGATCGGTCGGGCGATGGCTATCGGCGGCTGCGCGATGCGTTTGAGCGGCTGGCCGGCACGCGCATCACCACCAACCTGACCGCCGGCGGCGTTGAGGTGACCCAGGGCTTTGGTTTGATCGAATCCTGGCAGATCGTGCGTCGTACCCGCAAGGGGCGCATGGTCAGCGTGTCGGTGACGCTGTCGGACTGGCTGTTTCGGGCGATCCAGGCGAAATCTGTCCTGACGCTCAGCCGTGACTATTTTCGCATGCGAAAACCGCTGGAACGGCGAGTCTATGAACTGGCGCGGAAACATTGCGGGCGGCAGGATCACTGGCGGATCTCGGTGACCACATTGCTGAAGAAATCCGGCTCGGCCTCTCCGCGGCGGGTGTTCCGGGCCATGCTGCGCGAAATCATTGCCGCTGATGCGATGCCTGACTACCACCTGTCCGAAGAACCAGGCGACATTCTTCGCGTGACTTTACGCGACGCGGTGATCGATGTCGTTGGCGAACCGCTCGTCTCGACGGATGCGCTCGAGCAGGCGCGCCTGCTGGTGCCGGGGTCAGATGTCTATGCTCTGGAGGCGGAATGGCGCGCCTGGTGGGTCAGGACCGGGCGGCCGCACCTGCGCTCACCGGACAGGGCATTCCTGGGGTGGGTGCGCGGGCGGAGTGCGCAATAGGGCTGCCGAACCATTGCCGTGGTCTCGCCTGCCGTTGCGCAAGTGAAGGGGCCCGGCTGAGCGCTGCGCCCCTTGAGATGTCACAGGATGCACGTCCGGCAGGAGAGGGGATCCGTCACGCCGCTGCGTCGGTCAATTTCTGGAACGACTGGTTATGCGCAATGAGATCATCCCATGGGCCAAGGCCCACAATCCGACCCTTTTGCAAGACGATGATCCTGTCACAGCTTTTTACCGTGCTGAGACGATGTGCGATCATCAGAATGGTCTTGTTCTCCGGGATGGCCTCGATTGCGGACATCACTTCGCGCTCGGTCACGTTGTCCAGGGCGCTTGTCGCCTCGTCGAATACAATCAGGTCCGAGCCCCGATACAGCGCCCGGGCGATGCCGATCCGCTGCCTCTGACCACCCGACAACCGCACCCCACGCTCCCCGGTCTTGGTGTCGTATCCGTTGGGAAGCTCTTGAGTTACAAACGTATCGAGTTGTGCGATCCGGGCCACCGTTTCGATACGGTCACGGTCGATCTCGTGCTTTGGGACACCGAAGGCGATGTTTTCCAGGATCGTGGAATCGGTCAGGAAGATATCCTGTGGCACATAGCCGACGCTGCGTTGCCACCGGCGTTTGTTGTCCTCGGTGATCTCGACATCGTCCGCCAATACGCGCCCCTCGGTCGGGGAGAGCAATCCAAGGGCAATATCTGCCAGCGTGGTCTTGCCGGCACCTGTCCCGCCAACGATGCCGATGCGTTCACCGGCTTTGATGGTGAGCGACAGGCTTTCCAGGCTAGGTTTGTCTGACTGAGGGTAGCCATACGTGACGGCGTCCAGCCGAAGTTCCGAGCGCAGGCCCAGTGGCTCGATGGCATCGCCCATCGTTACTTTCCGTGTGCTGACCGTAGCCTGGAAATCTGAATACACCACGTCCAAAGCCGCAACCCCAGATCTCATCTTGGCTATGTTTTGATAAAGTCGCGACAGTTCTGGCATCATGCGCTGGCCAGCGAAAGCGATGACCCCGATGAGGGGCAGGAGCTCCTCCAAAGCCGATTCACCGGCTTCGAAAGCTGCGGGATCGAGGATAAGGATACAAAAAAGCACCAAGCCACCCATCACAAGGGCCCGCAGTGCATAGCCCGGTATCTGACCAATTAATTGAGAGATGAAAAGCGTATTGATCGTTCGAAACGATGCTGCGTCGAAGCGATCAAAATAGGCCACCTCATTGCCGTGAAGCTTCACTTCCTTGATGCCGCCCAGCACTTCTTTCGCCGTCAGGAAACGCTTTTGATTGGCTTCAACACGCTCAACGCCGAGTTGGGACAGACGCCGCCGGACAAAAAGATAGAGAAGGCCATATGTACTGCCGAGTGTCACGAAGGCACCAATTGCGACTGCAGGGTTTACCCAGATCAGAAGGAGGACAATCGCCAGGACCGTGAGGCTGGCGGCGACGATCTCAGCAAAGGGAATGAAGAACTGATTCACCGCCTGTCCAACTTCCGACAGGACACGCGTGCTCATGTCGCTGGAATGCCGGTCAAGAAAGAATTCATAGGGCTTGTTCAAATATAGCCCAAGAAGCTTCCGGCTCAGCACATGAGTGCGCATCATGCAGTAGCGCAAGATCACGTAGGTACGCGAGAGTTGCAGCGCGTTAAAAAGGAGGATGGCGACAAGCGTGCCGACGCCAAGTGCCACTAGGAAGCCATATTGAGTTGTGAAACCGAACGTTTCATAAATCCAGTTCAACTGCGAGATTGTCTGAATATTGGAAGGTTCGGCCAAAACGGCGAGGAACGGAAATACAGAGCCCACCATGATCGCCGAGCCGAGCGCTGCCGTGACAACCACGACCAGAACAATTCCTGCATTCCACCGCTCGCGCTTATCAAGCAGAAACCAGGCTTTCTTGAAAGCAGATAGATCGTTCATGTTACAACCGGTCTGTATTGCTTACGGCAACGTATGACGTATGAGTATCTGTGATCAATGTCCATCCACCGTACACATGACAGTTTAATGAAATGATTGCGTTAGAAATTTGACGGTTGAGACGCTTAGTCGTCATTCCGTCCGTGTCTTCTGCTAACGAGAACCATGCAGACGCGAGCAACCAATCCGTTTGCAGCGCGCAACAGCACACGGTTTCAGAAGTGTCGCATCACTCCGGGATGAAACGCGGCAGCGGCACGACCAGTTCATCGAGAACACTGCGCAGCCGGGCCTCGGCCTGCGCATCCGCCTCGGCAGGGCCGATCAATGTGGTCAGACGCACAATCGCACCGTCTGTTTCACCTGTCCTGATGCCATCCACCATCAAATAGAACTTGGCCGCCATGTCCCACGCGATGCGGCGTTCGCCCTGCTGAAACCAGTAATAGACCATCATCCGGGTTGTCCCCTGCTCGATGATGGCGCGGTTGATCATGAAGGGAGTCTCTGTGCCCATCACCGGCGTCATGTCTGTGCGTTCCAGCCAGGCGATTTCCCATCCCGCCCCAGGCAGGCAGATTTCCGGGCTGTGCACACCGCCGCGGCTCTGGTCGCGGTACCAAGCCATGAAGAGGCCTACATCGGCTGCAGCCGCCGGGTTGCGCAGCGAGATTTGGTGGTAATCGTCGGCTCCAAGCGCAGCCTCCACGTCTGGATCAAGGGTTTCGCGAGGGCCAATCTGGCTCCAATCGCCCAAGCTGCGTGGGAAAATAGCGAAACTGTCGCGTTCCACGGCTGCGCCGCCCCGGTCAGGGACGAGTTGCCATGCCCCCACCGCCGCCATTGACAGGGCTGCCGCTGTGATCAGAGCAGCGGATGGGCGAACCAAGCGGATGCGCATGGCTTGCGTTCCGATCCCGTCGGTTTCGAGGTCAAGTGCTTGGGTCAAGCTCATCTGGTCGCGCTGCAGCAGCAGCAGGATCCAAGCCAGCAGGAACAAAAGAAGGATACAGGCAATGAAGATCACCCAGCCTTCGAAGAAATGGGTAAAGCCATCGAGCCATTCGACGCCCCAGTGATTGGCAATGATGCCAGCGATCGCGATCCGCACGGAGTTCATCACAATGGTGATAGGCACAGCGGACAGAAGCAGGACCGCCTTGTGCCACATCGGACCTTTGTAAAGAACTGCAAAAATATAAGAGAAGGACAAGATCGGGAACAGATAGGCCAAGCCCGAACAGGCATCGGCCACATGCAGCTTCAAAACGCCGAGATCAATGATGTTGCCCTGTAGAAAGACCGGAACATTGAACAGCTGCAGGAACCACACGCCGAGTTCCGATGAGATCAACTGCAACGAGTTGGTCATCTTGTAATAGAGCGTATCGGGCAGCGGCAACATGTACACAAGGTGCAGCACAGGCGGCCAGAAGAATTTGCCGACATTCCAGCCAAAGCTGATGAGAAGGATGCCACCGACCCAGATGATCGTCGCGTAGATGATGATATCGTCGATATTGGTCAGTTTGCCGAGGGCGGCGATGGTCAATGCGACGGCAATGACAACCACCCCTGCCCAGCGGTCCCGTACTGGCCCGGGGTTTTCCGGAACAGTTTTAAGCTGACGCAGAAACAGCAACAGCGAAAGGACAGGGATAAGCGGTCCATGACTATATTCCGGCAGGCTCCATGCGCGCAGCAGTGCGCCGATCCCGTCGAAAAAGAAAATTCCTGCTCCGATCGTGGCAACGGCCAGCCAGAAAGTTCCCCAATGGAGGAAGCTGCTGAAGTCACCGAGCCGGAAGCGCTGAATACTGCTCGTGGACATGCGAGAAAAACTTTCACCAAATACGAAAATATGTGAGTGGCTATATCAGAGCAATATCACCCTACATAGGGAAAACGACCTCGACCGGGCGAGAATTGGTCACAGGTTTGTTATTTTTCTGAATTCGTTCGCGCGTTTGCTGTCGCCCCTGGCGGGTCTGTCTCAGTGTTCGAACCCAGTTGACCCTGGCCGACCTCAGAGCGGGCAGGGCGCGGGGCGGGGGCTGTGGCCCAGCACCCAGTCATAGACCTCGCGCACCTGCAAGGCCTTGCGTGTCCAGTCATAGCGGTCTTCAACGCGGGCGCGCCCGGCTTGCGCCATGGCGGCCAATTGCCCCGGATTGGCAATGATGCTCTCCAGTCGGGACCGGAACGTCGACATGATCTCTTGCCGGGAGCCCATGGGCACCGTGAATCCGGTTTCCGGTGTCACGTGTTCACCTGGTCCACCGTAATCCACGATCAGCGGCACGATGCCCAGTGCCATCGCCTCGATCACCACGGCACCGCCAAATTCGCGGATGCTTGGGAAGGTGAACAGATCGGCCTCGGCGAGAATATCCTGCAAGGCTGCGTGGGGGACGTGTCCGTGAAACGTGATCTGCTCGGTGACGCCGAGCGCATCCGCCTGACTGCGCAGGCTCTCCATCATCGGTCCGTCACCGCAGAAATCCAGTGTCATCTTGCCATCCGAAAGCAGCGGCGCTGCGGCTTCGATCAGGACATCGGGACATTTGTAGGGAACCAATCGTCCGATAAAGACGCCGCGCAGCGGCCCGTCGGGCGTCCGCGGTGTGCGGCGCGCGAATTTTGACAAGTCGACGCCGTTTTCGGGGATGTAGACACACTTTTCCCGATGCTTTTGGGGTATCTCGCTCAAGGTGTGCTGCGATCCGGCGATGATCGCGTTTGCCGCGTGCAGCGTGCGGTTGCGTCCGGGCAGGATTTTGTACGCGCCCCGCACATAGGACAGAAACTCGCGCTCGCGCCGCCGTTCGGCATCAAAATGCCGCGGCCATGGCAGCCCACCATTCATCGGTCCCATCACAAAGGGAATACCGGCCTTTGCGCATCGCGATGCGATCGGGCTTGAGATCGTCGGGCTCAGTGGTGTGACGCGGTGGACCAGGTCATACTCCCCGGCCTTGAGTGCGGCGCTGAACGTCTGCCAGACCTGACGCTCGAAAAAAGGGTAGCTGACAGCATTGGCGAGCATGACCGTCGTCCAACCCTTGCCCTTGCCCATCCTGAGGGCCTGGCCGACCCGCCAGATCGGGCGGGTCACGGCCTCGGTATCGATGGCAGTGAAGTTGTCCCCCTCGCGCATTCCGGCGCGTAGAAAAGCCTCGCGGTTGCGCACTTGGGTGACGACATGCGCACCGCCTGTCTCTCGCAATGCCTGTGACAGGGACCACCCCTCAAGCGGCACGCTGACCCATTCGGGGTTGGCCATCTCCGCGATGACGAGGGGGCGCACGGGTTGGGTCATAAAGTCAGTCCTGTTGTTCGGCATCCGAGGGCGTTAGACGAAACGTACGCCACTATCCTAGTTTTCCTGCAGTCTGCCCTGGAAATAGCTGATGGTTTTCGGCAAGCCTTCATCGAGCGGGATTAGCGGCGCCCAATCAAGCTGCGACTTTGCCAGCGAGATATCGGGCCGCCGTTGTTTCGGATCGTCGCCTGGCAGGGGGGCGAAGGCCAAGTCCGAGTCGGAGCCGACATGCTGCAGGGTTTTCTCGGCCAGAGCCTTGATCGTGAATTCTCCGGGATTTCCCAGATTGATCGGGCCGGTGACGGCCTCGTCGCTCTCCATCAGGGCGATCAGCCCTCCAATCAGATCGTCGACATAGCAAAATGACCGGGTCTGCGTTCCATCGCCATAGATCGTTATGGGCTGGCCCATCAAGGCCTGAACGATGAAATTCGAGACGACGCGCCCGTCGTTGGGGTGCATGCGTGGTCCGTAGGTGTTGAAAATGCGGGCGACCTTTATCCGGACATCGTTCTGGCGGTGGTAGTCAAAGAACAATGTCTCAGCGCACCGCTTGCCCTCGTCATAGCAGGACCGCTGGCCGATCGGATTGACGCGGCCCCAGTATTCTTCCGATTGCGGATGAACCTCGGGATCGCCGTACACCTCGGAGGTCGAGGCCTGAAGGATCTTGCATTTCAGGCGCTTGGCCAGCCCGAGCATGTTGATCGCCCCATGGACCGACGTCTTGGTCGTTTGCACGGGATCATGCTGGTAATGCACCGGTGAGGCGGGGCAGGCCAGATTGTAGATCTCGTCGACTTCCACATAGATCGGAAAGGTCACGTCATGACGCATCAATTCAAAACGCGGATGGCCGTGGAGATGATCAATGTTCCGTTTTGTCCCGGTGAAGAAGTTGTCCAGACACAGGACGTCGTGCCCCTGGTCGAGGAGACGGTCACATAGATGGGACCCCAAAAAGCCCGCGCCGCCTGTGACCAGAATACGTTTGCGGCTGTCATAGAGACGCATGGGAGATCCTTCTCATTCGGGCGTGCAAGCGATCCCTGCGACCACAGGCTCAAACAACACGTTACGGCGCCTGTTCGATAGCGGCGTTTCGTTTGGGGAGCAAAGCGTTTTTTGTCAAAGGTGTTATCCGCTTAGGCTCCAAGGACAAGATCCCAGTGCACAGGGCCAACGCGCGGGTCCCCAATACAACTCAGACCGACCTCTCGAGCCTCCGAATCCAGCAGGACGGCGCGCGTTTGGTCATGGCCCATCCAAAGCTTTAGTGTGTCGCGCGCACCTTCGACGCTTTCGGCGAGGGCCTCACCGAGAATGCGACCCTCGTATCCAGATCGCACCCCCCTTTCGATCGGATCACTGCCGCCCGGGCCTATATGCGTCGCACGACTGATTTTATGCATATAAAACGCCTGCTGTTGCGACATTTTGGTCAAGGCAGGTTCGGGAAACAGCGGGGCGATCCCGATATCCTGGCGGTGGGCGTTCAAGGCCCACAGAAGTACATCTGACCCTTCGGCCCTGGCCGACCATGGAAAAAAAGAGGCCGCAGCGAGGGTCAGGCCGCTGCTGATAAATGATCTTCTTTGCATGTCACACTTTGATGTAAATCGTTCCAGGGCACAAAGCAGTCGCCCGGCCATGATCGGCCCGCCCCAAAAAGGTTCCATGTTCATCGTAATGCATGGTGGTTTACAGAACAATGGTCAGGCCGCCCGGCAAAACAGCCCCGACCGTCCCATGACCGAAGCGGTGGTGGTCAATCTGCCTGTGACGACCGCAATTCTACCTATGGTAAGTACTATTCTACCTATGGTAAGTACTATTCTACCTATGGTGAATGTTACTGCAATTTAAGGACGACCAACGCGCCCAAGTGCGCAAAATTTCGACAGAATAAGAACATATTAACTGTTTGTTTACCGCCTGCTTCCGCGTTATTGTGTCTTTATAAAGGCGTGATTCTGTTAAAGCTGTGAGGAAACAATGTCATTCTTTAAGAAAATAGCGGCCATTGCGACCGCAACAGTACTAACGAGCTCAGCGGCATTTGCGGTGACGCTCGACTTCACGACCGGCGCACTGCCATTTTCGGGAACGGAATTCGGGGGCTGGACTCTGACATTCGTACCAAACCAGCCGAATGCCAACGAAGCGGGCCCCGGGCTGATCAATCTCGCCAATGGTGATACTTTGGCCGGCACAACCGATGGTGTGGGTATCATAACCGACGAATTTGACGGCTCCGCACTGCAATATGCCGTCCTCGAGTTCACGGATGGAAGAGACGTCCGTCTGACAAACCTTTATGGTCTTGACCTCTTCTCCAACGACGATGCTACGGATCAAGAGGAAATGCGCGTGACTGTGGGGGCGGCACCGGGTTCAATCGACGCATTCCTGCAAGCGAGTTCGACAGCGGAGCCGGGCTTTGGTGATCTGAAGACCAATCTTATTGGCAATATGTTCACATTCTGGGCCGGTGAAGGCAACGATGGCTTGGGCGAGCCTGACTTTGCTCTGGCTGGCGTGACGGTTGCACCGATTCCGCTGCCTGCCAGCGCATTGTTACTTCTCGGCGCGGTCGGCGGTCTTGGTGTTATGCGTCGCCGCACGAAGCGCGCCTGAGACGTAACTCTCTACACGGAATTTAAAAATGGCTCCGCAGCGGGGCCATTTTTTTGTGGTGTCAAAGGTCTGCGTACCGCGTTTATTGAGGCACTTCGGGAAACACGCCGTTTGCGAGGGCGGATTTCTCTGGCAAGATCAGGCATCTTGCTGCACGTTGACGCCGTACGTTTCACGCTTGCAGGGGCCAGATGTCGTATTCACTCTACACGATTGCCAAAACAACCTACCGGGCGGGTGTGCCGCGCCGCTTTGATCAGTCTGCTTTTGCCGGGCAAACGGCACTCTCGCGGCTCATCTTCCACTGCAAGGCCGTGTTGATCTGAATGCTGCCGTCCGATTGCGCCTATCTCCTTGTCTCGCCTTGCCGAAATGAGGCAGCGTTCATGCGCCGGACGCTCGACAGCGTCATCGCCCAAGAGCTCAGGCCCGCACTCTGGGTGATCGTCGATGATGGTTCGACCGATGCAACGCCCGAAATCCTCACGGACTACGCCGCCAAGCACGATTGGATCCGCGTGGTGCAAAAGCCTGACCGCGGCCACCGCGCCGTCGGCCCCGGTGTGGTGGAGGCATTCTATGCCGGGCTCGAAACGGTTTCGCTTGGGGACTATCCTTACCTGTGCAAGCTGGACCTCGATCTGGATCTGCCGCCGCGATATTTCCAGGGCTTGATCGAACGCATGCAAGCCAATCCCCGCATCGGCACCTGTTCGGGCAAGCCCTATATGCGGCGCGGGGAGGCCATGGTGTCAGAGCGGCGCGGGGACGAGATGTCGGCGGGCATGACAAAATTCTATCGCATGGAATGCTTTGAGGCGATCGGGGGGTTTGTCCGGGAGGTGATGTGGGACGCGATCGATTGCCACAAGGCAAGGTCTTTGGGATGGATCGCGGTCAGTTGGGACGATCCGGAGCTCCGCTTTGAACATCTGCGCCCCATGGGCTCCAGTCAGCAGTCAATCTGGGAGGGCCGGCGCAGGCACGGGCGCGGGCAATGGTTCATGGGGTCGGACCCGCTCTATTATCTGGCCACCTGTGTGTTTCGCATGGTCGAGCCGCCTTACGTCCTTGGCGGGCTGGCGATGCTACAGGGCTATGTCGGCGCGTGGCTGCGCGGTGAACGGCGTCTGGACGATCCTGAACTTGTTGGCTTTATCCGCAGCTACCAGCGCCGGGCCCTCCGTTCAGGCAAGTCGCGAGCGACAGCCGAGATTGAGGCGGAGCGAGAAGATGTCTGGAGGGCGACCGCAACGTCCACATGATTGAAGAACGGCACCAGTTCGCATAGAGAAAGCCAGGGTTGGTTGCTCCGGCCTCGTGCATAGACGATCACTGGAACTGCGCAAACGCGCTCTTCCATTCATACCACTGTCAAAAAGCCTTTAAAGCTCTCAGCCGAACATGATCATTTCACGCCAAACCAAGACGGCATTCATTCACATTCCCAAAAATGGTGGAACGACTGTGCGGCGGCAGATGCGCCAGCTGCATGATATTGACGCATCCTTCAATGAGGTGGCGCACCTTCCGGGTGTCGGACCGGTCCATTTGGCGCATCTGCCGTCGAGCACCATTCGGGAACACTTCCCGGAGGTGTACCAGATACTTCTGGACTGTCAGATATTCGTGCTGTGCCGAGATCCCTTTTCGAGGTTCAGGTCATCGGTATCACAGCACCTCAAGCTCTACAAAAATATCTCTATTGCGTCCCTCGGTGAAGCCGAGCTGAGGTCAAGGGTTCTCGATCTCATAGGCGAAATCGAGAAATCGCCAAACGTTCTTCCAATCAAGCTAAACCATTTCGTCAGGCAGACGGAGATGTTGGATGATGAAATGGAAATATCCTTGTTTGCTCTGGAAGACATGGCGGGCATGATGAGGCAGATTTCCGTCAGGACCGGTGTCCAAATGCGTCATGATCGCAAGGACAATGAAACCATTTCACTTCGCGATGAGCGCCTCAGAAAGCCTTTGAGCCGGATCGCGGTCGAGCTCCAAAAAAACCTACCTTCAACGGCTTATCAGGTTGTGCAGAAACTCGCGAAAAGGGCGCTCCAAAAACCGATCCCGCAAACGACGGAGGGTGTCTTTCACAGCCCCGAGATTTTGGACTTTGTTAAGACGCATTACGCCGATGACATTGCGCTCCACCAGAATGCCATGGACGGCCTGCCGGCTGGGCGGCATCGTTCTTGACACGCCTGATCAGCGATTGTTACCTGCCTCAGATTACGTCTCGGTACCGTTTCTGCCGACGTTTGGTTGGAGTGTGATGGTAACATGGACCTAAGGCCCCACAAACGATTGGCCCGTAAGCTGGGGGTGTTTACGGTGGCGCGTTCGGTCTATCGGGCTGTCGACCCGCGCATCCGGGCAGAGCGACAAAACGATATCGCGCTGTTCACCGGGATCGTAAAGAAGGGGGATCTGGTCTTCGATATCGGCGCGAATATGGGTGAGAAAACCAGTGTTTTCCTGAACCTTGGTGCCCGTGTCGTGGCGGTTGAGCCAAATCCGAACTGTGTCGCACATCTCAAGAAGCATGTGGCAAAGCGGGGGGATCTGACGGTCGTCGAAACGGGCTGCGGGAGCGAGGTGGGCCGGGCGACATTGAATTTCTCCGGCACCGACAAGACGGCCTCGCTCCGGGAGGACTGGTTCGCGCTGAGCCAAAGCGAAACCGCTGTTCAGGCGCTTGACGTGGCGGTCGTGACACTTACCGACCTGATGAGTGAATTGGGAGTCCCGCGCTACATCAAGATTGATGTCGAAGGGTTTGAAAGCGACGTTCTCAAAGGTCTTGATCGGCCGGCGCCTCTCTTAAGTTTTGCATACCATTTGCGCGAATTGGAAGATCTGCAGGCCAGCATGTCGGGTTTGGAACGCCTGGGGGCATTGCGTTACAATTGTATCGCGATGAGCGGGCGCGACTTCAGTCAAACCGACTGGTTGGCGATGCATGACTTCTTTGAGTTGGCCGAGGGCGGGGCGATCCCCAGGAAAGGGGATGTGTTCGCAAGGCCGGCAGACATGGCTGCACTCCCAAGATCCGCATAGCGATGTCTGGTGCGGCACTGGCCAGGCGGGCAAGGTCAAGCGTATTGTTTCTCTCGACCGACGAAAAGAATCTTGATCGCAGTTCGTGTTTTGGCTCACCTTCTGCGCGCAAATACAGCGCTACAGGCTCTGAAACAGACGATAGGTATAGTATGATACTGCTCAGTTTTCACCAGAGAAACAGAACGCCATGCGCGCAGCCTTACACGATGTGGGCCCGGCGCGTTGCGTTATGCTTGGGCCTATTTGGGTCGGTGGGTCCCGGGCGGACAGAGGCACGTCGAACGGATAGGCCGATATGCTGACTCGTCCTGATTGGGCCTGGTGCATTGCCACGTATAACCGGCATGACATGCTTGAACGGACTTGCGCACTTGCGCTTGCTCAGAGCGTTCCGCCAGCGGAAATCGTGGTCACCGATGCAAGCGCGGATTGGGACAGCGGGCGGGACCGCATTTCGCGTCTTGTGGACGCCGCCGTCGCGGCGGGTGTGCCGAGGCCCAGGCTGAGCTATGAGAAGGCGTCAAGGCCCTCTTCGGCCGTGCAGCGCAACGAGTCGATCCAGCGCGCTGAGGCCGAGATCGTGTTCCTGTTTGATGACGACACGCTGATGTTTCCCCAAGCCGCGGAGCGGATCCTTGAAGTCTATGCACGCGACGTGGACCGGGTCGTGCAGGCCGTCACTGCAGCCGCGACGTCCGAGTTGCCCGAAAACCCGCCCTGGCAACCGGCCCCGGAGGCCCCAAGACCCGCCCCAGCGCCCTCGGCCGGGGCTGCCGACCTTGCCCAAGGCCGCGCGCGCGATCCCTTGGCCCGGCTGGTGCGCGGGGTCTTGCGGGCGGACGATCGGTTCGTTCCTTATGATCCCGAGCCTCCTGTTCATGCGGTCCCGCAGTCAATGGACGGTCTCGGGCTTCGCTCGTGGAAATTTGCGGCCGGGTATAATCTCACGGCGCGCCGCACATCTGTCCTGCGTGAACCGTTCGAAAACCGACTGACGGGTTACAGCCCTGGCGAAGACTCCGACATGACCTACAGGTTGACCCGCCACGGCCCAATCCTGCACCGGCCCGATGCCATGATCCATCACGCCGAGGCCCCCGGTTCGCGTTTCGGGATGTACCGCCGCGTCGCACTTGGCGCGACCAACGCCCTGTTGCTGCATCGCGTGCACTCGGTGGATGTTTCCTATTCCGCGCGAGAGAGCCGCGCACTCCTGCGTCGTCGCTTGTTGATCGAGTTTGCCAAGGATGTCCGCGGATTTGACTGGCGGCTGCCGCGCACCCGGGCCATTGCCTTTGCGCTCCGGCACATTGATGAAATTCTATCGACACCGGATGACAAACTCGACGACGTGTTCGAACGGTTCCAGTCGATCTGAGTTCCCAGGTGATCGCCGGTGGATCGCGCCCAAAGGTCCAACTTGCCCGACTATTTGAGCGTATGGATTGTGGTGTCGATTCTGAGCGCATGGCGCCCGGTCAGGCGGGTCATGGCTTTGTTAAGCTGTATGGTTTTTGATCGGTCGGCGGACGTTGGCGCCCGGTAGTGTGGGGTGGGTCGTGAGCTGGTTTTGACACAGAGGTCGGCCAGTACCGATTGCATACGCTCGGCATTGAAAAGGTCTTCGAACTCCAACGCGATCCGGGGGCGGTTTTCCCAGAATGACCAGAATGTCTCGTACTCTGCGCGTACGCGGTTTGGCACGTCCTGCTCGTTCCCTTTCGCCCACCGCAGCGTCGAGCGTACCATTGCGTCGACATCACGATGGACCGTGAGTACCATCGCGCTGTCCAAGAGTTCCAGGATATGCTTTTGATCGGACATTCCCGGCTCGAGGATCGGCAGATGGGTTTTGATGACGTAGCCTGCCTTCAGATCGATCCGGTCGAGCAGCGCAGGGTTGTGCCTGCTGCGCTGCCAGACTTTGTCGAGATCAATGTATAGCGGCTTGTTGCGGTAGGCTGATATGTTGTTGAGAATGATATCGATCAGCACATGCGTGCCGCATCGCTTCGGCGTGGCCACGACAATGTTGAGCCGACCCCGTGTTTCGGGCCAGCCCGGTGGGCAGACGACACGCGCGTTGTTGAAAGGCAATACGTGTCTACCCAAGTAGTTTGTGATGTCGTGGCGCCAGAATTTCATGGATAGTGTCCGAGAAAGTGGGTGTCGTCTGGTTCTTCTCGAGCGAATACTTTTCGATACCGGGATATCAGGTCAAACTTTACTACTATGAGGCTACGCGCCTGTCTATGGCACCAGATGCGCGAGTTCGGTTTGGCGCACATGTTCGATAACCTCATCGAGGTTTTCCACCTTTTGCAGGCCGCGATCGCCCCCGGTCCGCTTCATCGTGGCATTGACCGACGCAGAGGCCGTACCAAGAAACGTGCTTAGGGCGTCAATCGTCTTTTGATGCTGTGTATTCTCTTTGAGATCACGTTCATAGCTCAGGCTGAAGTGGTCCACGTGGGCCATGACCGCCTTCTCGTACTCCAGCATTCCCTCATTCCACTTCAGCAGCTCGAAAAAACGTTCCGGGTCGAGCCGCAGGGTCTGAGACCCGTTGAGTGATTTGCTGAAATACACGCCGCTCTCATGCGCCTTGAGCAGGGACAGCGTTTGATCCCAGGTGTTTCGCGTAAAATGAATGACGCGATAGCCACGGGACGCAAGGCTGTCGAAAAACGCCAGAGGGTGGTGAACGCGCTGAATTTCCATGAGCTGGTAAGACAGGATTTTTATCCCATAGGTCTTTACACCCGGTCTTGCCCGTTTGGGCAGGCGGGACATGAGGCCCACCGGGGAAAACAGAAAACCGTTCAGGAGCTCTCCATCACAGGTGACGCCAGGCAGTTGGTTCAGCAACTTTACAACCAAGGTCGTCCCTGACCGGGGCCTTCCATAGAGCACGAAGGGTTTGGGCGCATTGCTGGACCATAGAGATTTTGCGAAGACGCGTGCCTCCATGGGCAAGCTTTTGGTGCTCAAGCGCATGGGATGTATCCCGAGCCGTCCATATAGGTTGCGACGGGGAAAGGAGTCGACAGCGGGGTGATTGGCCAACATCGAATCCAAATCTCTGCGAGACATCTGTTCGACTGGAGCCTGCGTTGTCATAAGGTGTCCCCGTAGCCGTTCGGATGTGTCCGGTGCCATTCCCAGGCGGTGGCGATCGTTTTCTCGATATCCGTGTAGGTCGGTTCCCACCCGAGCTGGGTCTTGAGTTTGGTCGGTTCGGCCACCAGTCTTGGCGGGTCGCCCGGACGACGGTTTGTAACATCGCGGGCAATGGGTTGCCCGGTAACGCGTTCACAGGCCTCGATGATTTCCATCACAGACTGGCCGTTGCCTGTTCCAATGTTGAACACCTCATCCGTACCTTCCTGCGTGGCCTCAATCGCTAGAAGGTGCGCCGAGGCCAGATCGCGCGTGTGTACATAGTCGCGAATACAGGTCCCATCGGGCGTAGGATAGTCATCGCCAAATACCATGATCTTGTCGCGCTTTCCCAAAGGCACTTCCAGCACCAGTGGGATCAGGTGGTTTTCGGGGCGGTGATCTTCGCCGTGGCGCCCATCTGCATCTGCGCCGGAGGCGTTGAAGTAGCGCAAAAGGGTGAACCCCATGCCATAGGCGGCGGCAAAGTCGCGGATCATCCACTCGACTGCTAGCTTGGTGCGGGCGTAAGGTGAAAACGGATCCTGTGGCGTGGCCTCGGACATGGTGTCGGATTGCGTCATGCCATAAGTGGCACAGGTCGAGGAAAACAGCATCCGGCTGACATCCGCTGCCCGCATTGCATTGAGGAGGCTGAGCGTGCCGCCGACATTGTTGCGATAGTGGTATTCCGGGTTCTCGACGCTTTCGCCCACATAAGTGGCAGCGGCAAAGTGCATGACCGCATCTGTCCCGAAACCCTTGAGCGTCCTGGTCAGCAGATCGGTGTCGGCGATATCGCCCTTGACCAGTGGATGGCCATCCACAGCGTCCGCATGGCCCATAACCAGATTGTCATAGGCCATGACCTCATGGCCCTGTTCGGCCACATAACGCAGGCAGGCGCTGCCCACATAGCCAGCACCGCCGGTGATCAAAATCTTCATCGCAGTCCCTCGTTCAAAATGATCTCTGTGGCCTCGGACATGTCCGCGACTGTGTGGTCTATGCAGGCTCTATCATGTGCAAACTGCGCGCCATACCCTGTGCGCACCAAAATTGTACGGCACCCCGCATTGCGCCCCGCCAGCATGTCCGACACGGCGTCGCCCACCATCCAGGAAACTTCCAGATCAAGGTCCATCTCGGCTGCGGCCTGCTCCAGCATGCCAGGGCCGGGTTTGCGCATCTGATCCTCAATCACCGTGGGGTCTTTGACACCCGGCGCCAGTGGGCAGAAATAGATGCCATCCACATCTGCCCCGTGTTGCGCCAGTTGCGTGCGCATCTCAGCGTGGACCTCGCCCAGCCCTGCTTCGGTCAGCTTGCCACGCCCAATGACGGACTGATTGGTGATAATGACAACGGGCCAGCCCTTGCTACGCAACCGCGCAATGGCTGCCCCCGCCCCGTCGATCAGGCGCACATCGGCAGGGTCATTGAGATGGTGTACCAGTTCGATGACGGTGCCGTCTCGGTCCAGAAACGCCGCCGGCCTCACGAAAACAGCCCCTTCACGTCCATTTCCGCCTGCGCCAGACTCTCGTGAGTGCCGATATCGCGGTGATAGCCAGTATGGGTGTAGCCACGCATCCGCCCGACAAAGGCCGGGATCACGTCAAAGCCGAAGTCGAACGCCCGCATGTCCGCAATCTCGCGCCAGGCGTCTGCGTCCAGCACATAAATCCCTGCATTGGCCAGGTCACTCTTAGGGTGTTCAGGCTTTTCGACGAATTCAGTCACGCGGGTGTCTGTATCCAGCGCGGCAATGCCACATTTCTCGGGGTAGGGGGTATGGAACAGCGCCATGGTCATCGGGTCGTCGTGGCTTTCGTGAAAGTTCACAAGCTTGCCCAGATCTATGTCGCTGAGGTTGTCGGCATAGATTACCACGATCTGATCAGCCCCCTCCGCCCAGTCGCGATTGGCGCGCACGGTACCGGCAGACCCCAGCAGTTCAGGCTCAAAAGCCTCTGTTAGGGTCACATTTCCAGTACGATTCACCGTGTCGAGATGGGCACGCACGGGATCGGGCAGGTGGTGCGTGTTGATCAGCGCCTGATCAATGCCCGCAGCGTCCAAAGCATCGACCCAGTAGTCCAGCATGGGCCGTCCTCCCACCGGAACCAGACATTTGGGCACGGTGTTGGTCAGCGGGCGCAGCCGCGTGCCCAAGCCTCCTGCCAGCAACAGGGCTCGGGTGCTCATGCGCTCACCTTACGCACCACACCCAGCGCTGCCATCATCTTGTCGGATTGCTCCAGGATATCTTCGGCTGGGGCGGCCGTTTCCATCCAGTCACGATAGGCGCTGACGCTTTCAAATGTGCTGCGGGTGGGTTTCCATCCAAGCGCCTTGAGTTTGGAGACATCCGACAGGATATGCCGCGTGTCGCCAAAGCGGTACTTGCCCGACGCGTGTGGTTCGAAGTCGTTGTGGCCAAAGACCTGCCCGACGGTCTGCGCAAATTCGCCGACAGTCACGGCCTTGTCTCCGCCCACGTTGAACATCTCGTAATTCGCGCGGTCATCTTCGAGCACCTTGAGGTTGGCATCCACCACATCCAGATAGTTCACGAAATCGCGCACCTGATTGCCGTCCTCGTAGATCACTGGTGCGCGCCCCACATGGAAGCTCAACGAGAAGATCCGGCACGCGCCCGAATAGGCATTGTAAAGGCTCTGACGTGGACCCTGCACAATTGAATAACGCATGGCCACCGAAGGGATGCCATACATACGCCCCAGATTTAGAGCCGCATTTTCCTGGGCAATCTTGGATGTGCCATAGCAGTTCTGCGGGTTGGCGACGGTTTCGTCCGTGGCTTGCGAGGTCAGAGGCCCAGCTTGGGTGCCGCTGGCCTGAATATCCCAGATGCCGCGGCGCAATTGATCGTCCGGGCGCAGCCCCGGCAACACGCGTTTGCCATTTGCATCCAGATACAGTCCCTCGCCCAAAGTGGCCTGACTTGAGGCGACAATCACCTTCTGGATGGGCAGCTTTTCCCGGACGATCAGCTCGTAGATCAGGGCCGTCGAGGTCACATTGGTGGAGAAGAAACGCGAGAATTCGGGCAGGTAGTCCTGAAAGGCGGCCAGATGATAGACCGCATCGACCCCGCGCAAGGCTGCAAGCAGGGCGGCCTCATCACGCACATCCCCGATCATGAATTCGATTTCGGGGTCCAGATAGCCGGGTTTTTCACCGCCCCGGTGCACAGGCTGTTGCAGGATATCCAGAACCCGCACGCTGTGACCACGCGCGAGCAGCGCATCCGCCGTATGGCTGCCGATAAAACCCGCCCCGCCAGTGATCAGAACTTTCATTTCTGTGCCCCTTTGTGAGAGCCTAAAAAGTATAGCGGTCGGAGATGAAGATCACGCGGCTGCCGCGCCGATCAACGCGGAATTCCAGCTCTTTGGGGTGGCCGACAGCGGCGCGGATCGCGGCATGTTTGTGCGGTGGTGCCAGAACCAGCAAAAAGCCCCCGCCTCCGGCACCCAGAAGTTTGCCGCCGATCGCGCCATTGGCGCGCGCGGCCTGGTACCAATCATCCACGCCCTGATTTGAGATGCCGAAGCCTAAGGACCGCTTCAACTCCCAGCCCTGATGCAGGAGCTCGCCGAATTCATGCAGATCGCCTTTGCCCATGGTGATGCGCATTTCACCGGCCAGATCGCGCATCTGCCGCAGTACGGTCATTTTGTCGGCCGAGCCGTCAGATTGCTTTTGCAGGATCGCATCGGCATCGCGCTGCTGGTCGGTGTAAAGCAACAGGATATGGTCTTCGAGCGCTTTAACGAAACCAGCATCCACCGGAACAGGCTCGACATCGACGGAATGGTCGGGGTTGAAGCGGATGTAATTCACACCTCCGAAAGCGGCGGCATATTGATCTTGCCGCCCGATGGGTTTGCCCAGGATATCGATCTCAATCTCGCAGGATTTTTCGCCCAGAAGGCCGGGGCTCGTGACATTGCCCTTATAGGCGTAAAGTGCGTTCAGAACTCCCACGGCGAGGCTAGAGGACGACCCCAGCCCGGTGCCCGAGGGGACATCGCCTACGGTGGTGATCTCCAGATGTTCGCCCAGGCCGGTCATCCGCAGGGCCTCGCGCACAATGGTGTGCTCGATTTTGTCGATAGCATCGGCGATCTCGACCTTGGTGTAGGCCACTCGGGTGGTCTTGTCGAAGCGGGGCGAAACGGTGACATACATGTGCCGCATCAGGCCGACCGACAGAACGGCTCCGTATTCGTGTTCATAGAAGGCTGGCAGGTCTGTGCCGCCGCCTGCAAAGCTGACGCGGTAGGGAGTTTGGGTGATGATCACGGTGTGTCCAGTTTCTTGCGGAGTTGCTCAATTAAGGGGTCGAGGGAGTTTTGCAGATCAAACCTGTCCTCAAGATGGCGTCTTCCGGCTTTTGCGAGTTTTTTTGCCAGATTTTCGTCTTCTGCAAGTCGCATGAGCGCCTTTGCCAGCGCTTCAACATCTTCAGGCTCGACCAGAAGTCCAGTATCGCCGTCGCGGATCAGGTCGGGAATGCCCACAAGCCGTGTCGATACTGCCGGAAGGCCGCAGGCCATCGCTTCCATCAACATCTGGGGCAGGCCGTCCACATCGTTGTCGGTCGCCCAAATACAGGGGAGCGTGTAGATATCACCCGTAAACATGAAAGCGGGAATATCTTCCTGCTGCAGGGCTTCACCCGTCAACGTGACCCAGTCGGCAAGATCCAAGGTGGCGATTTGCGCCCGCAAATCGGCTTCGTCGGGGCCACTGCCGGCAATCGTGCACCGAAAGGCCAGGCCTCGATCGCGCAGGATCGCGCATGCCGCGATCAATTCCGCAAACCCTTTCTTGGCCACAAGCCGACCCGAAGACAGAATATGCACCGGCTCATGTTCGGGCCTTTTGCGCCGGTTGGGCGTGAAATGGGACGTGTCGATGCCGCAATAGGCGATGTGCAGCTTTTCGAGGCCTGCGCCATGTTCGATATAGAACTGACGGTGAAATTCCGAGATGCAGATGATGAAATCGGCACGGGCGATCTTGTCGGACAACGCCGCGCGTTCACGGAAAAGATCTGCCGCATGGCCTGTAAAACTGAACGGTCGATCCATGAGCCAAGCGCCATACATGGCAACCGTGCCACCTGAGTGAATCCATTGCGAATGGATGTGAGAGACTGTATCCCCGCGCAGCATCCCCGCCCAATGACAGGCGACGAAGAAATGCAAGACCCCAACCAAGCGGTTGCGGACAGATTCGCGTGGCCCTGTCAGGGCATTCCAAAGCGCTGCAAAGAACCTTCCCCTGAAGCGAAGCGGAGCGGCCGCGATGTTTAGTGCTGCCGCAGCTATGGGCAACGGGTAGATGTAGGTCGTTTCGCGCTCGATCTTGGCGATGTCATGCGACTTGAAATAGCCTTCGGCCGGTCGGTTTAGCGCGTTCAGCCGAAATGGAATCCCGTGCCGCTTGATGACCCGAAGTTCGTTGCCAACCCAAGGGGCACCTATGCCCCGGACTGTCATGTAGTGGATCATGTCTGCTTACGTTGGCCGTTCACGGGGTTAACTTCATCTGTTGCGACTGAGTAGTCGGCCTCTGTTTAATTATCCACCCCATACAGTTTCGAATAAGGGCTGTTACAAGACAATTGGCCACTCAGCGCGCCTGCTCTGCATAGGTGACCAGGCGATCTAAAGATGATGACTGGTCACGCACCACCCCAAGAATATCCTCCGCGCGCTGTGTGGCATAGCGCAGATGCTGAAACCGCGCCGCCAGACGTGGCGGCAGGACCGCTCCGGGCAATCGCGCCCCAAGGCGCGGCACCAGATCGCCCAAAAGCTCCATACTCATAGCCGCTTTATATATCAACACACGGGGCAGGGGAGTGATCTTGACACCAACAGCGCGCGCCCAGGCGCTTTGCAGGAGCGGCTCGGGGTCGGTGAGGTTGATGACCACCGCTGGATTCCGGAACGGTCCCGAAACATCCCTGTTCTGAGGTTTTGGAACTGTTGCAGCCGCGACGAGCCCGGCACCGACCCGCGCCACGTCCACCGCGGGGATCGCCGGGTCGCCGCTTGGGCTGATACGGCGACCACGAAGCGCGAAGCCAAGGCGCGCGGTATCAAGCCGACCTGGCCCGTAGATTGCCCCGGGCCGGACCAACCAGAGATCGCGCCCGGTCTCCCGCGCTGCTGCCACCGCCAATTCCTCCTGCGCCAGCTTGGCACGGGTATAGGCATCGCGCTTTTGCGGCTCTGGCTCCAGGGGCGTCAATTCGGTCAAAAGCGTGCCTTCGGGCAAGCTCGCAAATCCATAGACCGAAAACGACGAGACCAGAACCAGACGCACCGGCCCGGACACGGCTTTGAGCGCGCTGAGCACGGCCCGGGTGGGGGCCAGCGTCCCATGCGCGTGGTCGGCATCATCGCCTGCCATCGCCGCGGCGGCATGGATCACCGCGTCGGCCCCGTCCAGGATGGGCACCAGTGCATCTGCGGCCTCTGGCGTGCCGAGATCGAGCGCATGGACGGTGTCAGCGCCCAGGTCATCCTGCGCCTGCCGTGTGAGCGCCACAACGGTGTGGCCCGCCGCCCGCGCGGCCTGAACAGCGTGCCGGCCGACAAAGCCCGATGCTCCGGTGATGACGATCCGTGCCATTACGCGACCTCCAAAGGCGCAATCGGGGCAAACCGCGACTGGACCTCGTAGGGCATTTGCTCAAGGGCTCCGTTGAAACCGTCCATCCCGCCCCTTGCCCCGGTCGTGCCGTAATGGGCCGCCAATGTCAGTTCGCACAGGTGAAGTGCGAAATCGGCCCCTGTATAGGGCATGCCACCGGCCTCAACCGCCCGGGCCAGATCAGCGATGGATCGGCAAAAATCCCGTGTCTGAGAGCCTCTATAGGCTGGAATAGTCTCTTTTCCGCCAATCAGGCTCACCTTGCGCCCCCGGTCCAGGAACCGACGTCGGCGGATTGTGCGGTATCGGCGTAGCCGGATGGCCGAGCGATCGCTGCGGGGGTCCTCGACCTCGATCACTCCGTCATCGCCGAAAATGCGTAGCCGGTGATCGTGGGTGGCGTAGATGCCGTTCGTCATTCGCAACACGGGCCCGGACGCAAAGCGCATCGTGGCCACAGAATGATCTGATGCCATAATCTGTTCATCAGGCAATTTATCGGGAACGAGCGTTTCGGCATGTGCGGTCAGCCGTTCCACGGGCCCGAACATCGCGCAAAGCCAACTGAGAACATAGCCTGCATGCTCTACGGTACAGCCACTGCGGAACTCATCAGCCGCTGGCCAGGCGACGCCCATCTCGTTGATCCATTTCGCGGTGGGAGCGCGGTGCACCATCCCATCTTCCATCTCGGCATAGATCAGCCGGACGGGCCCGATGGCCTCCTGTTTCAGCAATCCCCACAGGGTCTGCGCGACCGGGTTCATCAACGTACAAGGGGCCGAGACCAGATGCCGCCCGCGCGTTTGTGACAGCTGCACCAGTTCCTGTGCGTGGTCGAGCCGCATGGCCAGCGGTTTTTCCGAATAGACATTTTTGCCGCTTCCCAGAAGCGCTCCGGTGGTTTCATAATGTGCGCCGGGATTGGTGAGGTTCACAACCACCGGTACGCTGTCGTCGGACAGAAGCGCCTCGAACGAGGAATAGGCCTGCACACCGGTCATCTCTGCCATCCATTCGGACCGCGACCGTTCAACGTCAAAGACGCCCGCCAGCGACATTTGGGGATGCAAGCCGAGGGTCAGCCGATACATGTTGGCGACATAGCCGCAGCCCAATATTGCGATCCGTGTCATCGGTTCCCGATCTCCAAGCTCTCACAACGCACGTCGCCCGGAGCCTGTCCTCTCTACAAAGCTGTCCAAGCTTAAACAACCGGTTCCAAATGCCATTGAATGATGACCACGAACAACGCAAGAAGACGCGACGCGGGGCAAGCTGCCCCACTTTCCATCTTGGCCGCATCCTGCGATCATGTAATCTGGCGCAGACCCTGAAATCGACACGGCCATTTCGTTTCCTTGTCGCGCCTGTCCACAATGACGACACATTGAATGTCTAGACCATTTCAGAGCTGACAATTTTGGAGGATATGCCGTGACAGAAAGCAGTTTTGCGCATTTTGTAGATGACTATTATCGGTCTTTCGCCGACGCAATCCGGTCTTTGGACACACAACCCTTGCAGGAGGTCATGGACGTTTTCGACCAGGTGGCGGCGGCGGGCGGTATCCTCTGGATGGCTGGGAACGGTGGCTCGGCAGGGATTGCCAATCATGCGGTCTGCGATTGCTCAAAAGGGGCCTATGTCGAGGGGCGCCCGCCGCTCCGGACACAGTCGCTGTCGGCCAACACGCCTATGCTGACGGCTCTGGGCAACGATATATCCTATGACGACGTCTTTTCCGAACAGCTCAAGTTTTATCTGACGGACAAGGACGCGCTTCTTGTGGTCAGTTCCTCCGGCAATTCGCCGAATGTGGTGAAGGCCTGTGAATACGCCAATGCCAAAGGGGTCCCGACCATTGCGTTTGTGGGCTTTTCAGGCGGACGCCTGAAAGAGATCGCCAGCCATGTGGTCCATGTCGATGTGCAGAATTACGGCATCGTGGAGGATATCCATATGAGTTTTATCCATGTGCTGACCCAGTACATGACGGCGCGTGCAACGGACTGATTATCTGCATGCAAGGCCGGGCTCAGGCCGTTAGGGCTGTCGGAGAGAGCCGTGCAGGTTGGCCGGATCGGATGGGTCTGGCATGCGCGCTGGACGATACTGCGCTGGCTTCGATCTGTCTGGGCTGCGATTTTCTCCTGCGTCTCGATCCTGGGCGGAGCAGCAGCATTCGAACTGTTCGCCGAGACATTCCAGCCCACGGTTGGCGCAGGTGGCGAGCGGGTTAGACCGCGCCCCGCTGTAGGCATAATACCGGACTGATGGACTAAGGGGCGGACCGACGACACCCGAAGAGCCGAAACATGTTGTACTGCACCTGAGGACCGGAGCCACTTACCTGAAAAAGGCTTGCCAGACAGCGCATTCCAAGTGCCCTTCCGGACCACGCATGGCGCGTGTATAGGAGCACATGCCCGCTTTGTTATAGCAAATTCATTCTGGATCATGACATGGATACGTCGCTCGCCATCGGATATCTGGTGCCGCAATTTCCCACCCAGACGCATGCCTTTTTCTGGCGTGAAGCGAGAGCGCTGGAAGAGGCGGGGGTCCGGGTTCAGTTTCTGTCTACGACCCGCCCTCCGCCAGATAGCTGCCCGCATGACTTTGCCGATGCTGCCCGAGAACGAACCCGGTACCTGTTTCCTCCAAAAATCCTTGATGCGGTCCGCGGCCTTGCCCTGCGCCCGCAGCGTACGACACAGGCCGTCGGATACGTCCTGGGATTGCGGGAAACGCCGATCGTCGAACGGATAAAGCTCCTGATGCTGGTGCCCACGGCCATGGATCTCGTCAATACCGTGCGGCAACAGGGCATCGGGCACGTGCATATCCATTCCTGCGCCACGGCCGCGCATCTGGGCGCCCTGGGGAATATTCTGGGTGACCTCAATTACAGCCTGACACTGCATGGTGATCTGCCCGTCTATGGCACCGACCATCCCGCGAAAATGCAGCGTGCGCGCTTCGTAAGCGCGGTGACCCGCCCGCTGCAAAAGAGTTTGGAGTCTGAGATCGGAAAGGATCGTCCCTATCCACTGATTTGGATGGGTGTGGATACCAAACGGTTCTGCCCCAAACCGGACCGGCAGCCTCGAGCACCGTCTGATCCCCTCCGCATCCTGACTGTCGCACGGCTCAACACCGCAAAGGGGCATATCTATTGCCTGCGCGCCATCGCTAAGCTGCGAGAGGACGGTGTCGATATCCACTACCAGATTGCCGGCGAAGGCGCGGCGCGGCGCGACATCGAAGCGGAAATCGGCAAGCTCGGCCTCGGCGATCATGTCACGCTTTTGGGTTCTGTGTCGGAACAAACAGTCCTGTCACTTCTACACGAAACCCACGTGGTCGCGCTGACCTCGATCGGTTTGGGGGAGGCCGCACCGGTCGCGGTCATGGAGGCGATGGCCTGTGGTGTGCCATGCATCGTTTCGGTCATCGGTGGCGCACCGGACATGATCGATACTGGGCGCGATGGCATTCTTGTGCCGCAAAAGGATGTGGCGGCGATCGCCGATGCAATGGAGCGCGTAGCGACCGAACCGGGCCTTCTCGACGCGATGTCGCTGCAGGCTCGGAAAACCGCCGAACAGACTTTCGATCACCGGCACAATGCCCTAAAACTCTACGCCGCGATTAAGGGCGAGTTTGAAGATCTCTAGCGATGCCTTGCGGATCATACGAACGGTGGGCTGTCTCGGCTCCATCGAACAGTGACCTTTCCCAGCACAATTCGACGTCCGACTGACGGCGGAAAAAATTCTCGACCTGTTTCAAGACGCACAAGCGCAACGCCTGCTTTGACACCCGGTGTCCCCGCCAAGTGCGGGCCGTTGAATTTCAGCCGTTGCTGCAGGAGGATGCTAAGGTCTCGATGCGCGCAGGAATGCCGGTTCAATGTGATTGAAGGGACGCCTTGCGTCGTCTCAAGGACAGGGTCACAGTCGTAAATCGCTGTCGGATATGGGAAAAACACTCTTCATATCGAAAAAGACATGCGGTGATCTGCCATAGGCATGAATGTCCTCGGCGCGCATCTTGCGGAAGGCATCATGAGGGACCGCCAACAGCACGGCGTCATAGCTGCCTTTTGAAGGCTGCATAACCAGATCCAACCCATGCTGCGCGCGCGTCGCGTCCGCATCGGCTTCGGGGTCGTGCACGTCCACCGCAAGTCGGTAGTCCTGCAGGGCCTCGACAACGTCGATCACTTTGCTGTTGCGGACATCGGGGCAGTTTTCTTTGAACGTCACGCCAAGGATGAGCACGCTGGCCTCAGCTATTGCTATGCTCTTTTTTAGCATCGCCTTGACCATCTGACTGGCCACATAGTCACTCATGCCGTCGTTGATCCGCCGCCCGGCCAGAATGATTTCGGGATGGTGGCCGATCTCCTGGGCCTTGTGAGTCAGGTAATAGGGGTCGACCCCGATGCAGTGTCCGCCGACAAGACCGGGTCTGAACGGCAGGAAATTCCACTTGGTGCCTGCCGTCTTCAGGACGGCTTCGGTATCCAGTTCCAGCTTGTTGAAGATCACGGCCAGTTCGTTGATCAGCGCGATGTTGAGGTCGCGTTGCGTGTTCTCAATGACCTTGGCAGCCTCAGCCACGCGGATGCTGTCGGCCTTGTAGGTGCCTGCGGTGATGATCTGGGCATAAAGCGTGTCGATCAGATCAGCGGCATCGGGCGTTGATCCCGAGGTCACTTTGCAGATCGAGGTGAGTTGATGTGTCTTGTCGCCGGGGTTGATGCGTTCGGGGCTGTACCCGACACAGAAATCCCGGTTGAGTTCCAGCCCTGAATGCTGTTCGAGGATCGGCACGCAGACCTCTTCGGTGGCGCCGGGAAAGACGGTCGATTCATAGATTACGATATCTCTGGGCCGCAGCACCCCGGCTACGATTTCGGAGGCACGCAACAGCGGTGTGAGGTCTGGTCGCTTGTGTGCATCGATCGGTGTCGGGACAGCGATGATATAGGTGTTGCAGGCCGCAAGATCCTGTGCCTGATCGCTGAAGGTCAAATGGGGAGCCGTGGCCAGATCTTCAGGACCCATCTCCTGTGTGGTGTCGTGGCCTGTGCGCAGCTGCGCGATGCGCGCAGTATTGATGTCAAAGCCAAGGGTCGGACGTTTGGCACCGAAGGCGACCGCCAATGGCAACCCGACATATCCCAACCCGATCACCGCGACTTTCAACGCGTCTGGTTTGTGCAGTATCATCGTTTTTGGCCTGTCATTTCCTGTAATAGTCTCTGAACCAGGCCACGAATTGCGCGATGCCGTCCTCTATGCCGGTTTGAGGGCGATACCCCGTTAGGGTCTGCAATAGGTCGGCATTGGCCCATGTCGCGGGGACATCACCCGGTTGGATATCCATGTATGTGCGCTGCGCCTTGCGCCCAAGGCAGGCTTCGATCGCATCTACGAAGTCAAGCAGCCGCACCGTGTCGGAGTTGCCGATATTGACCACCCTGTAGGGTGCCACCGGGGACAGGCTGTCGCCGGATGCAATGGCATCCGCGGACGCGGGACGTTCAGGCACTGCGTCGATCAACAGCCGGATGCCGCGCACAAGGTCCTCTACATAGGTGAAATCCCGGTACATCTCACCATGATTATAGATCTCGATGGGCCGATCCTCGAGAATTGCATCCACAAATTTGAACAACGCCATATCCGGTCTCCCCCAGGGTCCGTAGACCGTGAAGAAGCGGAACATGGTCACCGGCAAATCCCACAAATGCGCGTAGGAATGGGCCATACTTTCGTTAGCCTTCTTGGTGGCAGCATAGATCGTCAGCGGTGTGTCGGCCTTGTCCGTCTCGGCAAAGGGCATGTCCGTATTGGCGCCATAGACGGAAGAGGTCGAGGCCATGAGTAGGTGTTGTACCTTGAGTTGACGGGCGACTTCCATGACGTTGAAGGAGCCGACGATGTTACTGTCGATGTAAGAGCGTGGGTTTTCCAGGCTGTAACGAACCCCGGCTTGAGCTGCCAGATGGACGATAACATCCGGAGCAAAGGCCTCTGTCACGGCCTCCAGCCGCTTGGAATCTTCCAGCCGGGCGGTCGTCATCGAAAAGGTCGGGTTTTGCAACAATATCCCGTGACGGCGCTGTTTCAGAGTCACGTCGTAGTAATCTGTCATCCCATCGTAGCCATGCACGACAAAGCCTTCCGCCAGAAGCAGTTTAGCGAGGTGAAATCCAATAAACCCGGCGGTTCCGGTCACAAAAATTCGCTTTGGGCGTTCATTCTGTTGCATTGCTCGGCTCATATTTGTCCATACAGACTCTGTCGAGTCATGGCATCGGTATTGCAGCAAGAGGGGATTTGCACGAAAAAGCTAGCACTGGGGCATCATGGCAGCGCACGATCATCCGTCGTGCCGGTCGTCCACGAAGTGATGTTTCCTGAAGCTATGAGCACCGTATTTTCCGCGCCGGATCTGTTGCATGATATTGATGGAACACGTGGGTAGTTTTTTGGTCAACCTGTGTCGGCCGGTTCTGACATGCGGTCCCTCAACTTCATAGCAATCACCACCCCAGCGACATACCCCCCCAAATGCGTCTGCCAGGCCAGCAGCCCGTCTTCGATAATCAGCATTGCGACGTTCAGCAGGGCCAGCCCAAGCGTGATGATAAGGGCCTTGCCGTATTCTCTGGTGCGTACGTAGTCGAACATCACCAGCGCCCCCATCAGCCCGAACACCGCCCCCGAGGCGCCGACCATCGGTGTGGGTGCATTGGCCATCGCCACAAACACAATTCCACCACCCAGCACCGACCCCAGCCAAAGCAACAAGAAGCGCCATTGCCCGATGCGCGCCACCAAGCTTGGACCCACCCACAACAACACGGCCATGTTGCCCAGCAGATGCAGCATGCCTGCATGCAGAAACGAATAGCTCAGGAACATCGTCCAGGGCTGGGCGGCATAGTTCGGCTGCCAGTCGCGCATCAGACCCGGCCAGCAGGCGCCGTATTGTAGCACGAGGGCCCGCCAGCGCGCTGATCCGATCAGCCCGATGTCCGCTGCCGCTGTGACCAGCTCAAGCCCGCAGGTCAGCGCCATCAGCACAGCAATCACAGCACCGGGCCAGGGGATGGCCAGCCAGGGGGCAGAGGGCGGGGCGGGGGGCGTCATGCCTCATGAGTGGCGGACGCCTGACAGCGCTGCAAGTAAATTGCGCTGGATGTCTGCCTGGGGCTCAGGAGGTCTGTCTTGAGCGTCACAACGGGGAGAGGTGAGACTGGCGGGGAGAGGTGAGACTGGCAGGAAATAGGGCGTGTATTTGCAGTACTGGCGAGAGCGGCAAGGCAACGACGCGTTTTTCCCGCACAGGTCGGGTACGGCCTGTCAGAGCCGTTGCGTGTCATGGGATCCAGTCGAAACTTCTTTGCAGCCCCACGAAGATCGTCGTCTGTCGCCGGTCGTCCCCGTCATCCTCGGTCGAATAGGCATGTGATATCCCGCTGACAAGACCCCAGTCGCGCGTCAGATCGTGGCGGTAGTCGAGGCTGATATCAATGCGCTGCCCGTCATCATCCGCTCCACTGAGATCATTGCGGTCAAAGAGGGCTACACTTACCCCGTAGCTTGACCGGTTGTTGATCTGCTGATCGTAGCCTGCCCGGAGGCTGGTGTTGATTTGTTCGTCATTGTCACTGTCCAAGACCACCCGTTGCGACACACCGAAGGTCAGGACAGCGGTGGGGAGTTCGTACCGATAGTCGATGTTCACCAGTGGGTTGCTCCCGATCGTATCGGCCCCCGTCACCCCAAGCTCCACCGAGAGACCACCGCGCGGCAATTCCAGATCCCGCGTGACACTCAGATAGGATCGGCGCCCGTTGTCATTGCTGGCGACGTCGGAGGAGAACTGCAGGCCGACCGATCCGTTCGGCATGGCCCGGGTCAGCCCGAGATCGACGCTGAGACCCTCATCCGTGCCTGTCTCGTCACCACTGCGTTCGATCCGGTCATAGCTTAGCCCTACATCCGCTGTCAGGATGGGGTTGATCTCAAATGCGGTGGACAGGCCCAGACCGGTAGTCTTGCGGTTGGTCCCGTTTCCTTGCGCGTCGAAATCGATATATTTTCCGGTCAGGCTGGTGGTGATCCGCGGTGTGATGCGAAAATCGACCTGCCCCTGAAAATCACTGGTGCTCTGATCCGTCAGATCCGGATCGTCGGTGTCTCTGTACCTGATCTCGCTATAGTCCCAGCGGAAGCTGGCACCGATCGGCGCCTCGCGGCCCACTGCAGCTTCAAGTCCGAAACGGTAGGTTTCGCGCGTGCCGCTGTCCTGGTCGATGACATTGCCGTCGATGTCAAAGTCATCGAAGAATGACGAACTGGTATCAGACTCGCGGTATTCGGCACTGATCCCGATAAGCGCGTTGCGCGTGTCGCGGTCATAGCTGAGGCGTGCGAAGGAGTTCGTCACATTGATGCTGGAACGGTCGCCGCGGCCTTCCTCGATATCGGTGCCAAGGTTCAGTGCGAACCGTTGGAGGCTGGTGACGCTTTCCAAGCCGAAGCCAAGGATCGTGCGCCCAAAGAAATCGGAATTGCCGTCGACGTCGAAATCCGGATTGTCGCTGAATTCCAGGCGCTGGGTTATATCAAGACTCGCAGTCAGACCGGGCGGGGCCTCTTGCGCGTGAGCAACACCGGCAATGCTGCATAGCGTAGCAAGCGCGCCAGCCCCCTGACGCGCGTACATGTATCTACGCCTGTGCGAATGCCTGTTATTCGAACAGACGCCGTTCCGGTACCAGAATGACATCCCCGTCCTTTAGCACGATATCGTTTGTCACGGCCCCGTTGGCCAGGGCCTTGTAGTTCAGAATTGTGACGCGTTGCACGCCATCAGCGCCCGTGCGGCGCAATTGGATACGCTTGACGGCTGCAAACCGTGTGACACCGCCACTGATTGCAACGGCTTGCAAAAGCGTTGTCCCCGGCTTGATCTCGACGAGGCCCGAGTTGTTGACCTCGCCCACGAAATAGACATCGATGGTTGCCGCTTCAGGCGCGACCCGCTCGCGCTGTGGCGCGACCTGCTGTAGGGCCACAAAGACGCTGGGCGGGGCGGCAAAATTCGGTGTCAGGTTCGTCACCAGGAGACTCTGCACCGCAGCCACCGTCTTGCCTTGCACCAGGATCGTACCTGCCAAGGGGAAGCTGATGCGTCCGCCCGGGTCCACAAGAACCGAGCGGTTCAGGGCCTCGTCCTCGAGCACTTCGATGCTGAGCACATCCCCCGGCGCGAGCCGGTAGCCTTCTTGTGCGGCGGCCGCTACGGGCAGCATAAGCACCAGGGACAAAAGCCAGGAAAAGATGCGGGTGCGCTGTGTCATGTCATCGCCTCTCTGATGGTCCGCCTGTGATCCACCACGGGTGGGGGCGTGTTTTCAGGCCTGATACCACAGGTGGTGGCAGGCCGACAGCAATCTTGGCCGCCGACAGGCTTAGTTTCACGCCCATGCTGCGAATGGGCAACGCTGCGGGTGGGGCAGGGTGCGTTTTACTGGCTTTGCAAGGTGGTCAGCGTCTCTTGAGCCACCTGCATCTGAGGCAGGGTGGTGTCGGGCCCTGCGATCTCGATGGCGCGGGTCAGCATCTCTATGGCCTCTTCGGGCCGCTCAAGAGCGGCATAGGTCATGCCCAGATGGTATTGCACCAGTGCATTCTCCGGTAGGCCCGCGGCCGCGGGTTCCAGATATTCCAGCGCCTCTTCGAAATTGCCCTGCCGGTAGGCGATCCAGCCATAGGTGTCTTGAAACGGGGGCACTTCGGTGCCGCGCAGGCGGCGGGCCACGGCGGCGGCACGCTCCAGCGTTTCTTCATCATCGCGGAAGGTGCTCAGCAGGCTGGCGAGGTTGTTGGCGATGGTCACGTTGCTGGAATTGAGATCATAAAGCTGTTCGTAGATCGCAATCGCGCCTTCGACATCACCTTCCTGTTCCAGATCACCCGCGCGGTAAAGCAGCAAGCGCGGGGCGTCGGGGTTGGCCTCGAGGCTGGTGGCCAGCAATGCCTTGGCCTCTTCCGTCTTGCCGGCACGGCGCAGCTGCACATAGAGCTGGTTGATCGGGTTTATGGCGTTCGGGAATTCGTCGACGATAGCGCGCAATTCGGCCTCGGAGGCATCTTCATTGCCTTCGGACAAGAGCAACGCAGCATTCATCAGGCGCAGGTTGGGATCTTCGGGGGCGGCTTCCATCTGGGCGTCCAGATAGGCGCGGGCCTCGTCCAGCTTGCCGGCGCGCAGCTGTGTTTGCAGCACGGCAAAGACGGCGCCTGCCTCACCAGAGTTTTCGGCCTGCTGCTGGAGAAGTTCCAGACCCTCGTCGAGGCGATCCTGGCTAAGCAGGGTGGCGGTGCGCAGGCTTTGTAGCAATTCAGGCGCGCGGGGCTGGTCCTGAAGCTTTTCCAGATCGGCCATGATGCCACGCACCACGCCAATGGCATTGTCCGCCAGCGCCAGACGCGCGGCCTGTGCCAGAATGTCGAGGTTTTCGGGGTTGGCATTGCGCGCATCCGCAAGCACCGAGCGGGCTGCCGCCTCGCGGCCTTGCTGCACGAGGAAGTTGGCATAAAGCAGTGATTCTTGCACTGCAGAGCCTGATACTTCGACCGCAGTCGCCAGCCGTTCACCCTGCAGCTGGGTGTTGCCGTTGCGCTCGTGCGCGGCCGCAAGCAGCAGGATGATGGACGTGTCGCGCGGGCTTTGGTCGAGCGCACGGCGCAGATCAAGAATGGCATCGCCCGCCTGATCGCCGTCGATCAGCATCTGGGCGCGCAGTTTCAGAGCGGTGACGTTGGAGGCGTCTTCGGTCAGGATCTCTTCGGCCAGCGCGCGTGCGCCCACCTGATTGCCCGTGGCCAGCAGCATCGTGGCCAATGTGCCCTTGATCCGGCGGGTCTGTTCGCTGGGCTCGGCGCCTTCAACGAGGGCCGTCAGGTCGGCAATGGCCTGATCGCGGTTGCCCTCGTCAAAGTCATATCCGGCGATCAGAGCACGATAAAAAGCACGGTTGTCGGCATTTTCGGCGTTGGCTTCTGCCAGACGCTCAATCTCGGCCCGGGCCGCGTCGCGCCCCTGGGTCTGTTCGAGCAACTGGATCACAGGCACGAAGCCTTCGGGGGCAGCGGTGTCGTCGCCGGCCAACTCGCGCAAAAAGCTTTCGGCGCCTGCAAAATCCTGACGCTGGATGTAATATGAAATCAGCGATTGCTGGACTTCGGTGTTCTCGGGGAACTGCGTGTACATCTGGCGCATCAAATCGCCGATTTCATCCAGTTCGCCCAAAGCATTCAGGGCCTGAATCTTGATGACGTAATAGGTGAGGTCGGTCGGATCATAGGCGATGGCCGCATCGATATCGGGCAGGGCGCCTGCCGGGTTGTTCTGTGCCATGGCATGGGCGATCAGCACGCGCAGGCTCAGGATGTCATTCGGGTCTGCCTCGACCAGTTCGCGGGCTTCGATGGCGAGCGCGCCCTGGGCCTGGGCGTCCTCATCGATGCTGGCCTGACGGTAATCCAGAGAGACGCGCACCGTGTCTGTGCCCTCTGCTTCAGGGTCCAGTTCAAGGGCGCGGCGGCCATGGCGTTCGGCCTCTTCCCATTGCTGGCCGGCAATCGCCATTTCAGCCAGTGCCAGACGGGCATCGGCCAGTTCGGGATATTGTTCAACCAAACGCAGATATTGGCCAAAGGCGCCGGAGACATTGCCATTTGCACGCAGGATCTCGGCCAGCTGGCGGCGTGCGTCCTGATGTTCACCATTGTAGTTGAACACGTTGCGGAACTCGAGGGCGGCACGCTCAGGGTCTCCGGCGGCCAGTAGTTCAAGGCCGGATTGATAAAAAGCCTCGGCCTTTTCCTCGGCGCTGTCACAGGCAGCCAGGAAAACCAAAGCAGAGACGGCACATGCGGTCAGAATACGTTTGAACATAGCTCACCTGTTACATCGCGAGGGTGACCAAAACAAAGGCAAAAGGGTGTAAAGTTCACGGCCTCGTCAATAAAGATGAGGCCGCGTCATTACAGATCACCCGGTTTGTATCAGCACCCGGTGCCGCGCAGCACAACGCGGATTGTCGCCCAGAGAACCTTGATATCGGTCAGCAACGACAGGCGCGCATTGTAGCGGCCATCATGAAAGGCACGCTCGGCAAAGGAGGCGTTGTTACGATCCGTGATCTGCCAGAAGCCGGTGATGCCGGGGCGCAGGTCGTAATAATCGTCACCGGGATACATCGCGCGCTGATCCACCATCATGGGGCGCGGACCGACGAGGCTCATATCACCCTTCAACACATTGAAAAGCTGTGGTAATTCGTCGATGGACGACTTGCGCAGGACATGTCCGACCGGGGTGACACGCGGGTCATTGAGCAGTATTTGCTTGCTGTCCCATTCGTCGCGCATCTCCGTGTTGGCGGACAGACAGGATTTCAACTCGTCATCCGCGTCACACACCATCGAGCGCAGTTTCCACATGCGGAACACACGTCCGTTCTTGCCGATCCTGTCCTGGGCATAAAACGGTTTGCCACCGTTCAACGCGACAATCAGGGCCAGTGTCGCAATGATCGGCATGATCACAGGCGCACTCAGAATGATCAGGGTGATATCCAGCGCACGCTTGAAAAAGTTGCGATAAAGGCCGGTTTTGGGTGCGTCAGCGAGCGTCGGTTTCTTGTAAAGAACGTTCGCGGATTTGAGCGTGTCGGTTAAATATACATCTTGGGCAGTCATTAAAACATCCGTTCGCTTCGATTTCAGTGTCCGCACAGTCCCGGCAGATCGGGCATTTAGTGCAGTCGTTGGTCGATGCTTGAAGAGCAGATTACTAGGTTCAAAGGGCACTCGTTCACTTCACTATGTTGCGGCTAAAGCCGCGATTTAAGTTAAATAGTCCACACTTCTTCATAACAGAGGTGGTGCATAGTTTCTATGGCGCTTTCGTGTCCGACGTGAGGTTTAAATGTATTTAGGGATAATTTTTTAGAAAATTCTCGCCTTAGTTGAAGTTTCGCTCATTCATTGTCCAAAAATTAGGATCAAAGCGGGACAGGCTTCGAAAATTGTCCAAAAGAGGGGGGAGCGCAGGCCCTGTTTGTAAAGACAAACCGTGCGATTCTGGGTGCAGCTTGCTCAAATAAATGGCAGAGCCTATAGGCGCTGTGTCAGCTATCTTATATAGGTGATGTGCTTGGTGGCTGGGGGCGCATCATTGGTGATGGTGCGATGCGTGTTAGGTACAGACAGCAGGTGTTATGAATACGTTGGAGATATATACCAATCATTTCGGCATGCGCGAGCGCCCGTTCACACTGGTGCCCGATCCTGATTTCCTGTTCTGGAGCCCGGCCCACAAGCGCGCTTTTGCAATCCTTGAATATGGTATCGTCACACGTGCACCGATCACCCTGATCACAGGCGAAGTGGGAGCGGGTAAAACCACGCTTGTGCACCATCTGCTTCACTCCATTGAGGAAAGCGTGACCATCGGCCTTGTGTCAAACGCGCAAGGCGACCGGGGCGAATTGCTGCGCTGGGTGATGTCCGCCTTTGGTCAGAGCACCGAAGGGACGACGGATTATGTCGATCTCTTTGCGCGCTTTCAGGCCTATCTGATCGAACAATACGGCGCCGGTAAACGCGCCATCGCCATCATCGATGAGGCGCAGAACATGAGCCGCGAGAACCTTGAAGAACTGCGCATGTTCACCAATATCAATTCCAACAAGGACGAGCTGTTCCAGATCATTCTGGTGGGCCAGCCTGAATTGCGCGACGTCGTGATGCGCCCGGATCTGTCACAGTTTGCCCAAAGGGTGTCGGCCCATTTCCATTTGGGTCCGATGGATGCAGACACCGTGCGGGCCTATATCCAGCACCGGCTGGTAAAAGCAGGGGGGCGGCACGATATCTTTGACACGGAGGCTTGCGCGATGGTGCATCAGCAGTCCGGGGGTGTGCCGCGGGTTGTAAACCAGTTGGCAGATCTTTGTATGGTTTATGCTTTTGCCAATGAGGATCTGGTGGTGGCGGCGGATACGGTGCAACAGGTGCTGGATGACGGTGTGTTCTTTGCAGGCAGTCTGGGGGCGGAGACGCCGCGCCTGGTCAGTCCGGCGACAGGAAAACCCTGATGCTTGATCTTGGTTTCTATTTTGCGCTGTTCATGCGCCGCTTGCCCTATTTCCTGATCTTTGTCGTGGCGGGAACGGCCATCGGCGTGGCACTGGCCCTGACCCTGCCGCCCAGCTATACGGCCGAGGCGCGGTTGGTGGTGGAATCCGAACAGATTCCGGACGAATTGGCGGCTTCGACCGTGCGCACCGAGGCCAGCGAGCAGTTGCAGATCATCCAGCAACGCATCCTGACCCGTGACACGCTTCTGGGCATGGCCAACCGGCTTAATATTTATGGTCCGCGCACTGCGGGAGAAAGTTTGCGCCCCGATCAGATCGTTTCGGATTTGCGTTCGCGAATCCGCATCCGGACCAATGGAGGCCGAGGTCGAGCAACTGTGGTCAACATCAGCTTCAGTGCGACATCGCCCAATCTGGCCGCACAGGTCACCAACGAAGTCGTCACCGCGATGCTGGAAGAAAACGTGCGGATGCGCACCGGGGTGTCCGGGCAGACGCTGGAATTCTTCGAGCAGGAAGTGGAGCGTCTGGATCAGGAACTGACCAGCCGTGGCGCCCAGATTATCGCGTTCCAGAACGCCAATAAGGGCGCTTTGCCTGACAGCCTGCAATTTCGACGTGGCCAGCTTGCGGCGGCGCAGGAGCGTTTGTTGCAATTGACCCGCGAGGAAGCGGCCCTGAACGACCGCCGTGCGGGTCTGGAAGCGCTTTATGAGGCGACTGGCAGTATTAACGCGCTGGCCCAGCAGAGCGCTCCGGTCGCTATCAGTCCGTCGGAAGCCAGGTTGCGCGCGCTGCGCGAACGCTATTCCTCTTCCGTTGCGGTTCTGGCCCTGGACAATCCGCGCAACCGGGTTTTGAAACAGCAGATCGATGCGCTGGAAAAAATCGTTGAAGAAGAACAGCAAGCGGCGCTGCAGGCTCAGGTGGGTGGTGAGGTCAAGAGCGAGACGGGTGCGCCCCTTTCTCTTTATGATATCCAGCTCGCAGATCTGGACAATCAGCTGGCCTTTCTGGCCAACCGGCGAGCTGAAATTGAAGCGGAAATGGAAGGCTTGCAGACCAGCATCGATGCAACCCCGGCCAACACTATCACTTTGAACACGTTAGAGCGCGACTTTGCCGCAGCACGGGTGCAATATGATCAAGCGGTGGTCAATCGGGGCCGTGCCGAAACCGGGGATATCATCGAGGCCCTGTCCAAGGGGGAGCGTATTTCGGTCATCGAACAGGCCGTCCCGCCGGCTGAGCCCACCAGCCCCAATCGTCCCAAACTGGCCATTGCCGGGATGGGCGGCGGCGTGATGCTGGGCTTTGGCTTTATTGCCCTGCTTGAACTTCTCAACACCTCCATCCGGCGCCCCAAGGACATTATCGACAAGCTTGAGGTCACCCCCTTTGGTGTGCTGCCCTTCATCCGGACGCGCCGCGACCGCATCCGGCGCCGTCTGATCATAGTGGTTGTTCTGGCGGGCATTGCGGGCGTGATTGTGGGCGGATTGTGGGCGGTGGATACATATGTGATGCCGTTAGATTTGCTGCTCAAGAAGATCACGGATCGGTTGCCGAACTCGGTGTCCGACCTGCTCGGTTAGCGTAAAGGGGGCGAAAGGCGTTTCATGGAAAAAATTCAATCCGCCATCGCGAAGGCCCGCGCACAGCGTGACAGTCAGACCGAGGCGCCAATGCGACGCCAGCCACTGCCTGAACAGGCACCGGCCCCTGCTGCACAGCCAAACACCCAAGGCAGCGATGCGGCCTGGGACGCCTTGCCCACAGCCGATGTGTCCCTGCGCCACCTGCGCAAGGAACGTATTGTCACGCTGGATCGCAACCGTGAGGCGACCGAGTTTGACAAGCTGCGCACCCGAATGTTGCAGCAGATGCAGGCGAACAACTGGCGTCGTGTGGCTGTCACATCGCCTGGCCCCAGCAGCGGTAAAAGTACAATTGCTCTTAACCTCGGTTTCAGCCTGTCACGCCAAAGCCGCAGCAGGACCCTGATCCTTGAGATGGATTTGCGCAGACCCAGTTTACGCAAGATCTGTGGACTCAAGACCGAGCGCGACTTCATCGAAGTGATAAACGGCAACGCACCCTTTGCCGATCATGGGCTGCGGTTGCGCCCTAATCTGGCGATTGGCGCTGCACAAAGCCCGGTGATGATGCCGGCCGAGTTGTTACAGGATGCCAAGCTGGGCGCGATCCTTGACGGTATTGAGGCCACCTATGATCCCACGGTGATGATGTTCGACATGCCCCCCTTTCAGGTGGGCGATGACATGATGGCCTTTGCCGACAAGGTGGATTGCGTGATGATCGTGGCCGCCGCCGAAAAGACCAAGATGCCGGAACTCGATGCCTGCGAGCGCGAGATTGCGAATGTGACCAATGTGCTGGGTATTGTGCTCAACAAGTGTAGGTATGGGGCGGCAGAAACGTCGTATGAGTATTACGGATAGTTGTGAACGAACGCTTTCTCGAGAGTTTCAACGGCAGTTTCCGGGACGAATGCCTTAAGGAAATGCTGTTCTCGTCCCGGTCTTCATGTCTTCGACCGTCGCCCGTTTCCGCCACTTTGTAACGGTCTTCGGGTTAATGCCTAGTTCCCGACTTAACTGCGAGAGCGAAGCTTACAATCGCTGTATTGCTGCTCTGACGGCGAGCGTGGTCGTGGCGCTGCCGTGACTGACCTGCTCCCCTGAAAAGTCCTCGAATTTTGGTTAGCCTGTTCTCCAACTGAGGAGACAGACGATGAAGAGAAGCTGTTTCAGCGAAGAACAGATTATTGGCATTCTAAAGGAGCACCAGGCTGGGCTTGGCGCGAAGGAGCTGTGCCGGAAGCATGGGATCAGCGATGCGACGTTCTACAAGTGGCGCTCGAAGTACGGCGGCA